>Ga0255052_10000385_pt1 | contig 36016 bp, 39 predicted proteins | sample JV7_2_21_MG_FD_188632 | JGI IMG/M metagenome (GOLD analysis project Ga0255052, IMG submission 188632) | Seawater microbial communities from Jervis Inlet, British Columbia, Canada - JV7_2_21 | ecosystem: Environmental > Aquatic > Marine > Inlet | place: Canada: British Columbia | collected...
TCGAATTGTCAAAACCCGTTCGGGATTGATTCGAATCGCCCCATGGCGATTCTCACCCTGAAGGGCTGCGCGACTAAAGCCGCTTCGTCGCCAATTGCTATCGCAATTGGTCGAACCCTCGGTACGGTATCACCGTACACTCGCTTTCCAGGCGAGCACGTTGACTCGGGGCATCCTGCCCCTCGCCCTTCGGGCGCCTGCGCTTCGCTCCGGCGTCCAAAATCGCTTCCTGCGATTTTGTTAACCACTCTCAGCCATCTCTCCGAATATTGTTGCTCAATCCATCCTGATGATCTGCGGCGGGTGCTCCAGGCACGGCCCGTCAGCAGGCATTGGTTCCTGAGGAGAAGCCGCAGGCAGGGGAAGCTCGTTGAGCGGATCCAGGTCATCCAGTCCTTCGGGTGTCTGGACCTTCGGTGCACTCACGGCAGCCTGGTATGGGCCCTCATCGCAAGTCAACATCTTTGACTTGCCACAGGCGGCGAGTACAAGAAGCGCAGCGATCATCATCAGTCTCGCCAGCATTATGCGGCATCCTCCAGTTTGACGCCCGCAATAGCCAGGCCTTTACGCATCTGATCGTGATGTGTTTCAGCAAACTCTGTCATTGGTAATCGCAAATTCGGCGGGATCAATCCCATTTCATGTAGCGCCCATTTTACAGGTATCGGATTCGACTCGACGAACAAAGCATCGTTCAGCGGTTGCAATGTGCTATCCAGTGCCTGAGCCGCTTCCACCTGACCGTCGGCCACGAGTTGGCACAATCTCGCAATTGCTGCCGGTACAACGTTACCGCTGACCGTCACAATTCCATGCCCGCCCTCTTTCAGGAATTCGAACGCCGTGAAATCGTCGCCACTGTAGAGCATGAACTCGTCATCCTCGACCAGCGCCTGAATCTGTTTGAGCCGCTTGATATCACCAGTCGCCTCCTTAATGCCGAAAATATTCTCGTGTCGCGATAGCCTCGCAACCGTATCAGCCTGCATATCGGCAACCGTGCGTCCCGGCACGTTGTACATCAGTACCGGTTTGGGCACCGCGTCCGCAATCGCGGAAAAGTGCTGGAACATGCCCTCCTGCATCGGCTTGTTGTAGTACGGCACCACGACGAGGAATGCGTCCGCACCTGAATCAGCAACTGCCAATGACATGTTGATCGTTTGGCGCGTCGAGTTTGAGCCGGTACCCGCAATGATCGGAAGCCGCCCGGCGGCGAATTCAACCGACCTGGCTACAAGCTCGGTGTGCTCATCACGATTCATCGTCGCAGCCTCGCCAGTCGTACCGGCGATAACGAGCCCGTCGCTGCCTGCATTGACGTGAAATTCGATCAAACCCTTGAGCGACGCGTAATCGACCCGATTATTGGAGTCGAGCGGCGTCGCCAATGCGACCAGAGAGCCCTTGAACACTGCTTGTCCTCGCCTGTGTGAGGCGGCGATGTTACTGTTCATGCCCGGTGCTGGCAAGGCACTTCTTTTGCTATCTAGGTAGTTTCGAGATAAATGTCACAACTTATTGTTTTATCAGCGATTGGTACGGATCGCACAGGCGTCGTCCAGGACATTACGAAAGTCATTATGGCGTGCGACGGCAACATCGAGGAAAGCCGCATGACGACGCTTGGCGCCGAGTTTGCGATGCTCATGCTCGTATCGGGCAACTGGCACACCCTCAACAAGCTCGAACGGGAACTGGAGAAGCTGGGGGAAGGCGACAACCTGACGTTCACGATCCGCAAAACAGGGCAGCGTCCGGTCAAGGAAGATCGCATGCCCTATATGGTTGACGTGGTCGCACTCGATCACCAGGGTATTGTCTTCGGGCTGGCCAATTTCTTTGCCGCTCAAGACGTTGAAATTGCGGACGTGGCAACACGTAGCTATGCGGCAGCACATACCGGTGCACCGATGTTTGCAGTACAGATGGCCGTCAACATCCCGTCATCCGTACATATTGCGCAACTGCGTGATGAATTCCTCGAGTTATGTGATCGCCTCAACCTGGATGCCATACTCGAGCCTGTAAAGGCCTGACACTCGACAATAGGAGACCCCTGGTGAGCGGACCCGCCATGAACCGCGTCGTCGCCGATATTGCGGCTGAGGCGACGGGTGACAAGAAAATCCGACTTAAAGACCTGCGTGGAAAGAATGTAGTCATCTATTTTTATCCCAAGGACAGCACGCCGGGTTGCACCCAGGAAGGCCTCGATTTCAAAGCGCTGCATGCGAAATTCAAGCGCCTGAACACGGTAATTCTCGGCGTGTCCCGAGACAGCATCGCCTCGCACGAGAAATTCAAGGCCAAGCAGCGCTTTCCGTTTGACCTCCTGTCAGATCCCGACGAAAAACTGTGCCGGAAGTTTGATGTCATACACGAGAAGACCCTGTATGGCCGCAAATTCATGGGCGTGGTGCGCAGCACCTTCCTGATTGACAAAGGCGGCAAGCTACGTGAGGAGTGGCGCAAGGTTAAGGTAAAAGGGCATGCCGCTGAGGTGCTCGAAAGCGCTAGAATGTGGAACGTGGGCTAGCAATCGGGGTCCGAGTTGTAAGGCCCTGTTATTTTGAGACTTTCTGTTGATTATTGATTTCGCCAAACGCGTTTTGACGTTGCTCGTCGTAACGGCTGTCGTATTCGTTAGCGGCGCCGGCGCCGACGATATCAAGATTCCGGACATGGGCAGCCCGGCTGACGCCATCCTGAACAAGTCACAGGAGGCGCAGATCGGCCGAGCCATCATGCGCAGTATTCGCATGAGCGGCCAACTCGTCGAAGACCCGCAGATCACCGAATACATCAACGACATTGGTCACCGCATCGCCGCACAAACGAACGAAGGCGATCACGATTTCACGTTCTTTGTCGTCAACGACCCGCGTATCAACGCCTTTGCCCTCCCCGGCGGCTATATCGGCGTTCACACCGGGCTTATCGACGCCTCGCGTAGTGAAGACGAACTCGCCGGCGTCATTGCGCATGAAATCGCCCACGTTACGCAGCGACACATTGCGCGTTCCATCCACGCAAGCAGCCGCCAGAGCATCTTGTCGACCGCGTTGATGCTTGGCGCACTGATCCTGGGCGTGGCTGGTGGCGATTCCGATGCGATGCAAGCCGGAATTGCGGTTGCGCAAGGCACTGCAGCGCAGCAGCAGATAAATTTTACGCGCAGTAACGAACACGAGGCGGATCGCATCGGCATCGGTGCACTTGCTGCAGCTGGCTTCGATCCGCACGGCATGAGTTCTTTTTTCGAGGTAATGTCCAGGCAACAGCTGAGTGCGCCGGACGAGCGCATGCCGGAGTTTCTGCGCACCCACCCGGTAACCACGACCCGCATTTCGGAAGCTCGTGCACGCGCCGCCGAATATCCGCGCGTTCGCAGTGACGATACGACCAATTACGGTATTGCCCAGGCCAGGCTGCGCGTCGAGAGTTTTGATACGCCGGAACAGGCAGTCGGTTATTTTGAGCAACGCGACTTTGAAAACCAAAACGATATCGAACGCTACGGTCGCGCCGTGGCCTACCAGCGCGCGGGTCGTGACTACGAGGCGCGAAGAATCTTCCAGGAGTTAGTTGATCGGGACAAGAAGGTCATCGGCTATCACATTGGCCTCGGCCAGACTCAACTTGCATTAGAACAGTACGCCATGGGCCAGCAGACCTTGGACCAAGCGGTGCAGCTGTTTCCACGCAATGTTCCACTCGTTATTCACTACGGCGAAATGCTATTGCAGCTCGGCAAGGCCGATCAGGCGCATAAGATGTTGCTGGACCTGATGAACAACGTGCCGCCGACACCGGAACAGGTGCGGCTGATCGCCCGCGCTGCCGCATTGGCCGGCGATGGCGCCGAGGCCTATTACTACCTGTCCGAGTATCGCCTCATGACGGGCGACCTTGTTGGCGGCGTCAACTACCTGCGACAGGCTCTGGCAATGCCTGAGCTGGGGGAGATCCAGCGTATTCGCTTCGAAGCACGTATCGACTTTATTCGTGAATTTATGACCGAAGACCAGTTGACGCAGCTGCAGCGCAGTCGTCCTGTCGGACTCACGGCGAGAACCACAGACTGATGCGCGCCAAGGCTGGTAAGCGTCGGCCGATTGCGAGCTTACTCATTATCGCTATGTTGTTGTCGCTCGGTGGTTGCGCGACGCATGATCCTGCTGATGAGAATTCGACCTTTGTCGAATACGATCCGCTCGAGCCACTTAATCGCAAGGTGCATGCATTCAATAGGGGCATGGACCGGGTGCTCTTTCGGCCGGTCGCACGTGGCTACAAAAAGGTTGTGCCCTCGCCCGTCCGCCGCAGCATCAGCAATTTTTTCAGCAACCTGACGACACCGCGGTCGGCGCTGAACAATTTCCTGCAAGGGAAACCGGGGCGCGGCTTCAACGAACTCGGTCGTTTCCTGTTTAACAGTACGCTCGGTATTGGCGGACTGTTTGATGTTGCCGGCGCGGGCGGAATGGAGCGCTACGACGAGAATTTCGCACAGACGCTGTCCGTCTGGGGTGTTCCGGACGGTCCCTATATTGTGCTGCCGTTCTGGGGGCCGAATATGGTGTCCGATGCATTCGCGTTGCCCATCGACTATTACACTGATGTCTGGACGCACTACGACAACACCTCGGTGCAAGACAAGGTTTGGGCTTTGCGTGTAATAGACCTCAGGTATCGCTTGTTATCGGCTGACGTCATTCTCGAAGAGTCGCAGGATTCGTACTTAACAGTGCGCGAGGCATACCGGCAGAATCGCACCTTCCGTATCTTCGATGGCGACCCGCCAAGCGATGATGATTTCTACGACGACGAGATGTTTGACGAATTCTTTGAAGAAGAAGAAGAAGAAGGCCAGGCAGAAGAACCTGCCGAGTAAGCCCGCTCAGAGCAGGTCGCTGACCTCTGATGTTGCGGCGATCGCTATCAGGCTCTTTGGAATAGCAGTATAGCGAATCTCGGCATCTCGACTGACGGCAAGCGTTTTCCACTCCAGCATCAGCGCAAGTCCCGCCGAATCGGCCTTTCCAACCTGTGACATATCGACTTCCAGCGACACATGCTGGCTGAATACTTTCTCACTGGCTTTCAGAATTCTGTCTGCCGTCGCAAACGACACGTCGCCCTTCAGGATAAAGCGGCCCTCACCCTGGTCGACGAGTTCGAAATCACTCACTGGTGATTACTCCCGCGTCACGTTCGAGGCGTGTGATGACAGCTTCGAGGCTGGTTGCCCGAATCTCGGACTCGATCTCCTTGCGGTAATTGATAACATACGAAACACCTTCGATCTGCACGTCGAACATGCGCCACATGTCTTCGCGATTAACGAGTGTGTAATTTACCGGGATTTTGTTGCCATCATCGAGCTGGACTCGTGTTTTCACAACCGTCGTGCGCTTTCTCGCATCACCTTTGTATGGCATGACTTCGACGCGCTCCATGTCGAACTCGAGAATGCCGTCGGCGTAGCGATGTAGCAATGTCGCGTAGAACGCAGCGACAAAACGTTCTTTCTGCTCATCCGTGGCTGTGCGCCAGTGCTTTCCCAGCACAGCGCCAGCAGCAAACTGGCGATCAAAACGCGGCAACAGGATGCCATCAATGAATGCGTGCAAAGCCTCATCGTCTGCAGCGAGTTCGTCCTTGCGTTCGGTGAGGCCGGTGGTCAGGAGGTCGACCGCCTCTTCGATGACTTCGTTTGGGCGCATAGCCGCATCGGCGTCAATCGCGCCCAGCGACAACGCAGCCAACACGGTCAGTAATGTTGTTCGAATCATTAACATCGGTACCTCGGACTATTCGTCACTGGCACCCTCGTCATCGGGGGGCCCACTGATCAGGAACTTCCCTATTATATTCTCAAGCAGGAGGGCTGATTGTGTGAACAAGATCTCACTACCGTCTTCAAGGTAAAACATCGATCCGCCCGCTGTCAGGCCAATATACTGGCTGCCGAGCAGACCGGATGTCAGGATGCTGGCGTCCGAGTCATCAGGAATCTGGTCGTACGCGCTATCGACGACAAATGTGACAACTGCCTCGAGCGAATCCGAATCGAAACGTATATCAGTAACGCGGCCAATCGTTACCCCTGACATGGACACTGGCGCTCGCGCCTTGAGGCTGCCGACGTTATCGAAGCGGGCTGTCACCTGGTACGTATCGTCCACGTTGAAGTCGTCTCGCCCGGTTGTTTGCGTCGTCAGGAAAAACAGGGCACCGATGCCAAGCAGGGCGAACAACCCAGTGCCAATTTCCATTGTCCGTGTTTGTTGCATGGTCTTACCTCAGAGGTAAATTGCCGTGATCATGTAGTTGAAGAATAGAACTGCTATCGATGTGGTTACGACCGTGCGCGTGGTTGCCCGGCCAACACCTTCAGCGGTTGGCGTGGAATTATACCCTTCCCAGACCGCCACCAGGCTCGCGACAAAACCGAACACGATGCTCTTGGTGATTCCTTCCTGGACGTCTTCCGGATCCACGACATTTTGCAGTTGCTGCCAATAGGAGCCAACGTCAACGCCAAGCTGCTCGACCGCAACGAGATGCGCACCGAGCAGACCTATCGCCGTGAAAATAGCCGTGAGCAGCGGCATCGCAATGACACCGCCGAGGAAGCGCGGCACGGCTACGTAGCGCATCGGATCGACAGCCATCATCTCCATAGCAGAAAGCTGGTCCGTGGCTTTCATGAGACCAATCTCGGACGTGAGCGCCGTACCCGCTCGTCCAGCGAATAACAATGCCGTGAACACAGGACCTACACCCTTGATGAGGCCGAGACCGGCAAAAATACCTGTCGTATCTTCGGCATTGAACTGCTCGAGGCTCGAATAGGCCAGCAAGGCCAGCACACCGCCGACAAACAACCCGCTGATCATAATGACGACAAGCGACAACGCGCCGGCGTTATACACCTGGTAGACAACCAGGCGAAAGCGCTTGAAGAACACTGACGGCGTGTACTGCAACAACCGCAAAAAGAACAGGGACATCGCCCCGAAATTCTGCAGGGTGCTGATCAACGTGTTCCAGATTTCGCGCAGCATACGGCTTTAGTCCGAACCCGAGCCGAGGATTTGCTGTTTGTAATCGGGCGCATCGTAATGAAAAGCGACGGGGCCATCAGCCAGGCCCAGCATGAATTGCTTGACGAGTTCTGACGCGTCATTCTTCAGTTCCTGCGGCCGACCCGATGCCGCGACCTTGCCGTCAGCAATCACGTAGCTGTAGTCAGCAACTTCGCCAATTTCGTGCACGTCATGGCTGACAACGATACTCGTAATACCCAGTGCATCGTTCATCTGCCGAATTAACTTCGCGATAACGCCCATGGAAATCGGGTCGAGACCGACAAATGGTTCGTCGTAAATCAACATGGCCGGATCCATGACCATCGCACGAGCAAGCGCTACCCGCCGCGCCATGCCACCGGATAGCTCCCCGGGCATCATGTAAGCCGCGCCACGCAAACCGACCGAATGAAGTTTCATGAGAACCACATTTCGAATCAGTCGTTCACCCAACCTGGTGTGTTCGCGCAACGGAAATGCGACGTTCTCGAACACGCTCATGTCGGTCAGCAGGGCGCCGTTCTGGAACAACATGCCCATGCGCCGGCGCATCGCATACAACTCGTTCTTGCCATAGTCGGCGATGTCATCACCGGAGATAATGACCTGGCCCCGGTCCGGGCTCAGCTGCCGCGTGATCAGCTGCAACAAGGTCGTCTTGCCTGTGCCACTGGGCCCCATGATGGCTGTCACCTGCCCCTGCCTGACTGTCAGGTCCAGATTTCTGAATATAGGGCGATCGCCGCGTGAAAAGTCGACGTCGCGAACTTCGATCAGTGTGTCAGACAGAGGATTCTCCAAGCGCGCTGTTGCGCGCGAAGCATAGCAAAAAATGGCCGAATCTCTAGAAGCAACCTCAAGAAATATACGTGAGCCGCGTTTCTGCGCTCAATGGCTTCAGCGGCGCGACGCGGGCTGCGCCCAATGCCGGTGGACATTGGCAAAGCACGCAACAAAGTCGCTGAGCCATTGGCGCGAAACCCTTTGGGAAGCGCCTTTGCGCGCGATCCGCTTTGTCGCTCGTCGTTCATATGGATTTACCATACATCTCTCCTCGCTTCGCGCGGCCCATCCCGCGAAGGCCGCTTCGCAGCCGCGGATATTTCTTGAAGTTGCTTCTGGCTTCGCGAATTAAATAGGACTAAAATAGTCCTTTATTGTTCCCGGGACGGGTTTGAGCATGCTCAGAATAAGTAAACTCACCGATTACGGCACTGTTGTGCTCGCCCAACTGGCCGGCGCATCGGGCGCTGTTTGCAGCGCCGCTGAGGTTGCTGAGGTCACTGGCATTGGCGTACCGACAGTCAGCAAACTCCTCAAATCGCTGGGACGTGCCGGGCTCGTGACATCAACTCGTGGCGCCAATGGCGGCTATCAGCTCGCGCGCCCCGCGCATGAAATCAGTGCTGCGAGTGTCATCGACGCGCTCGAGGGCCCGGTATCGATCACCGAGTGCAGCGCCTCCGATAGCCACTGCGATTATGAGAGTGTGTGCAACGTTGGCAATGCCTGGCAACGCATCAATGTCGCGATCCGGCGAGCGCTCGAAGACGTCAACCTGATCGACCTCATGAAGGCAAATAGCCCGGTGCCAAGCTTCCGCTTTGCCGGGCTACCGGTCACTGTGGAAAAGAAGCACTGATCGATGTCCACAGAACAGGAAAACCTCGAGGAACTCGTCAACCGGCGCTACGAACACGGCTTCGTCACCGACATCCCGACCGAGAGCCTGCCACCCGGGCTCGATGAGGGCGTCGTACGTGCGATATCGGCGCGCAAAAAAGAGCCGGAATTCATGCTGGAATGGCGCCTGAAGGCGTTCCGCATGTGGCAGGAAATGCGCGAACCAACGTGGGCACATGTGCACTATCCGCCGATCGACTTCCAGAGCATTTCTTACTTCGCCGCGCCGAAGTCCGATGAAGATCGGCCCAAGAGCCTGGATGAAGTCGATCCAAAACTGCTCGAGACGTATGACAAACTCGGCATCCCGTTGCATGAGCGCGCTCGCCTGGCGGGCGTCGCAGTCGATGCCGTATTCGACAGCGTATCGGTGGCGACGACGTTTAAGGAGAAGTTATCCGAAGCCGGGGTGATCTTCTGCTCATTCTCCGAGGCCGTGCGGAATCATCCGCAACTGGTGCGAAAATACATCGGCAGCGTCGTTCCTCAAAGAGACAACTTCTATGCGGCGCTCAATTCGGCCGTATTCAGCGACGGGTCCTTCGTTTATGTGCCCAAGGGCGTGCGCTGTCCGATGGAGTTGTCCACCTATTTCCGTATCAACGCGGCGAACACAGGACAATTCGAGCGCACACTGATCGTGGCCGATGAAGGCAGCTATGTCAGTTACCTCGAAGGCTGCACGGCGCCAATGCGCGACGAAAACCAGCTGCACGCGGCCGTGGTTGAACTCGTGGCCCTGGGCGATGCGGAAATCAAGTACTCGACGGTACAGAACTGGTATCCGGGTGACGAGGAAGGCAAAGGCGGTATCTATAACTTTGTCACCAAACGCGGTGACTGCCGCGGCCCGAATTCCAAGATTTCCTGGACCCAGGTCGAAACAGGTTCGGCCATCACCTGGAAGTACCCCAGCTGCATATTGCGCGGTGATAATTCTGTCGGGGAGTTTTACTCGGTCGCTGTCACCAATAACTATCAGCAGGCCGATACGGGCACCAAGATGATCCACATCGGCCGTAACACGAGTAGCACGATAGTCTCCAAGGGAATATCGACTGGTCGGGCCCAGCAAGCGTACCGTGGCCTGGTACGCGTGATGCCGCAGGCTGATGGCGCACGCAATCACACTCAGTGCGACTCCCTGCTGATCGGTAAGGAGTGTGGCGCGCACACATTCCCCTACATGGAAATCAAGAATCCGGGCGCGAAAATCGAACACGAGGCGACGACGTCGAAAATCTCGGCGAACCAGTTGTTCTACTGTCGCCAGCGTGGCATCTCCGAAGAAGATGCCGTCAACATGATCGTCAATGGCTTCTGCAAGGAAGTATTCCAGGAATTGCCGATGGAATTTGCCGTCGAGGCACAGGCGCTGTTGAGCGTCAGCCTCGAGGGCGCTGTCGGCTAAGGAATCAACATGCTCAAAATCAAAGACCTCAAAGCCTCCATCGGAGATACCGAGATACTGCGCGGTCTGTCGCTCGATATCGGAGCGGGCGAGGTACACGCCATCATGGGCCCGAATGGTTCGGGCAAAAGCACACTGGCGCAGGTAATCGCCGGCCACAGCGACTACGAGGTAACCGCAGGCAGCGTCACGTTCAATGGGGAAGATTTGCTGCAATTCGAACCCGAGGAACGGGCCCACGCAGGGATTTTTCTCGGTTTTCAGTACCCGGTCGAGATACCGGGCGTTAACAACGCTTATCTGCTGAAGGCGGCGCTCAATGCCAAGCGCAAACATCAGGGTCTCGATGAGATCGATGCGTTTGAGTTTCTGAGAATGGCCAAAGAAAAGATGGCACTGCTCGACATGGACCCGAAGCTCCTGAATCGTGGTGTGAACGAAGGATTCTCAGGCGGCGAAAAGAAACGCAACGAGATCCTGCAAATGGCCATACTCGAGCCAAGCCTTGCGATTCTCGATGAAACCGATTCGGGCCTCGACATCGACGCGCTAAAAGCCGTCGCCGAAGGTGTTAATGCGCTGCGGTCTCCGGAACGCGCCATTGTGCTTGTCACGCATTATCAACGCTTGCTGGATTACATCGAGCCTGACCAGGTACACGTGTTGTCCAACGGTCGCATTGCACGCTCGGGTGACAAGTCCCTGGCACTCGAACTCGAAGAGAAAGGCTATGACTGGGTCCGCGAGGCCGCCAACGGATGAAATCCGTTCCTCTGTCATTCGATGCTCTTTGTGACGCCGTCAGGAATTTTCCCGACGATGGCCTGACCGCATCACGGCAAGCCGCTCTCGAGCAGTTGCGAGACGTCGGCATGCCGAGCATTGGCGAGGAAGACTGGAAGTACACCAACATCGCCACGGCCATCGATATCGCCAATGACTGGCTGCAAGGCGGTGCTACGCACCTTGGAGCAAGCGATACGTCCAATCCGATCGAATCGATCGACGCTGACTGGATCGTCATCGACAACGGTCAGTTGAGTGAAGACACGATCGCAATAGATGGCGTCGAGATAGCACGCCTCAGTCAATCGCGTCGAGACATAGCGCCCACCGGCAGGCTCGGCGGACTGAATGTCGCCCTGCTTCGCGACGGACTGCATGTCTCGATCGGCCCTGACGTGGCACTTACGAAGCCGCTGGGCTTGCTGATCATCGATGGCGCATCGGACAAACCCAGCGCCTCGCAAATTCGAGTGGACATTACGACTGCCGCTAACAGCCAGGCGAGCATCATCGAATACCACACATCGGCGGGGAGTGCCGGCCACTTTGCGAACGCGGTCGTCAATCTGGCGGTGGGTGACGGTGCCCGGGTCGACTACGTCCGTATCCAGGACCGCGACCGCAAGCACACACAAACGAGTCATTTCGCTGTCAATGTCGGCCGCGATGCCCGGTTCCGGCATTGTGCATTTGACTTCGGAGGCAGTCTGATACGCAATGATGTCGCGATCGACATAGTGCATCCCGGCAGCCGCAGCGAATTTAGCGGCCTGTACCTGGCCGGCGGCGGACAGCACATCGACAATCACACTCGTGTTGACCATCGCAGCGGCCCTGCAGAGTCGCGCCAGGAATATAGAGGCATCCTCACCGGCACTGCACGTGGTGTCTGGAATGGCAAAGCAATTGTTCATGAAGGCGCCGATGGCACGGATGCCGAACAGGCGAACCACAATCTGCTGCTTTCCGGCAAAGCCGAGATCGATGCGAAACCGGAGCTCGAGATTTACACCGATGATGTGAAGTGCAGCCACGGTACTACCGTAGGCCAGCTCGATGAGGCGGCATTGTTTTACCTGCGCTCACGCGGCTTGAGCCGCCACGAAGCCAAACAACTTCTGACCCGGGCGTTTGCCCAGGCAATCGTAAGCCTGTCGCCGCTCGAATCGCTGTACGAGTTTCTCAGCGATCGCATCGCCTCACGGCTCGACGAACTGATGCAGGAGGCGGACTAATGAGCCAGGCCCAGCCAAATGAGTTGGCTGCAATTGAGTCTTATCGCGACGACTTCCCGGTGCTGCAACAAGAGGTCAATGGTCATCCGCTCGTATACCTCGACAGTGCCGCGTCGGCCCAGCAGCCAGACGTAGTCATAGATACTGTTGCCCGCTACCAACGACACGACCACGCCAATGTGCATCGCGGCGTACATACACTGAGCCACCGTGCCACGGAGGCCTACGAAGGCGCGCGCGACAAGATTCAGTCCTTTATCAATGCGGCGAGCCGTGCGGAAATCGTGTTGACCAGCGGTGCCACCGAATCGATAAACCTCGTCGCGCAGAGCTTTTGCCGACCTCGACTGCAATCCGGCGACCAGGTCCTGATCACTCACATGGAGCATCACTCGAATATCGTGCCGTGGCAGCTCGTTTGTGAGCAAACTGGCGCTGAACTCCTCGTGGCTCCAATCGACGCTGGTGGCGCACTGGAATACGGTGCATTCGAATCGCTGCTATCGGACCGAACCCGCATGATCGCCATCGCGCATGTCTCCAACGCGCTCGGGTCCATCAATCCGGTCGAAGACATCATCGCACTGGCCAGAGCGCGCGACATTCCAGTGCTGCTGGACGGGGCACAAGGTGTCCCGCACATGTCAATTGATGTTCGCTCAATCGATTGTGACTTCTACGCATTCTCCGGACACAAGGCGTTTGGGCCAACCGGCACCGGTGTGTTGTACGGCCGCGAGGCGCTGCTCGATGCAATGCCGCCATACCAGGGTGGCGGCGACATGATTCTCGAAGTGTCTTTTGACGGCACGATCTACAACGACCTGCCGTACAAATTCGAAGCCGGCACACCAAACATCGGCGGAGTCATCGGACTTGGCGCCGCGGTTGAATACCTGGAGTCGATCGGCATGCAGCGCATTGCTGCGCACGAGCAGTCGCTGCTCGAGTACATGATACAGGCACTTGGCGACATTGAGGGCGTACGGCTGATTGGCACGGCGAAAAACAAGGCCAGCGTACAGTCGTTTCTCGTCGACGATATCCATCCGCACGACCTCGGCACGATACTGGACCATCAGGGTGTAGCCATACGCACAGGCCATCATTGCGCGATGCCGGTCATGGACTTCTACGGCGTGCCGGGAACCGCACGAGCATCGCTCGGACTGTATAACAACCGTGACGACATCGATCGGCTGACAAGTGCGATTCTCAAGGCCAGGAAGATATTCTCATGAGTGCCGTCGACATCCGGCAAGGCGACGAACTACGAGAGCTTTATCGAGAACTCATACTCGATCACGCACGCAATCCACGTCATTTTCGCAAAATCGAAGGCGCGACACACACAGCCGAAGGCATCAACCCGCTGTGCGGCGACAAGCTGAAACTCTATGTGCGACTGAACGATGATGACGTCATCACGGAGGCCGCTTTTGAAGGCAGTGGTTGCGCCATCTCGGTGGCTTCGGCTTCGCTACTGACCGATCTTGTCACAGGCCTCAGCAGATCACAGGCGCTCGACTGCTTTGGGGAAATTACCGCTCGCCTGACCCAGGCTGACAACCACAAGTCACGGGATATCGGCGTAAACCTAGACAAGCTACGGGCACTCGATGGAGTTCGGGAATACCCGTCCCGCGTAAAATGCGCCACGCTCGCCTGGCATGCCCTCAATTCGGCCGTTCAGGGCCACAACAAGACAGTTTCGACGGAGTAGCCATGTTTGGGCATATGAACGAACCCTTCACGATCTCGCGGGATGTAAAGGCGATCATCATTCCCGCAGGCGAGCAACTGACGCTGCGCGAAGGGACCAATGGCTTTATCACCCAGGCATTGGGTGGCAGCTTTACCGTCTATGTCGAGGGCAATCTGTTTCGGATTGCCGGTGCCGACGCTGATGCGATTGGCAAAGAACCGGTACCGCCACCCGAAATTCCTGAGAACGCCTCTGACGAGGACATTGAGGCCGTCATCTGGAACCAGCTCAAGACCTGCTACGACCCGGAAATTCCCGTCAACATTGTCGACCTCGGTCTGATTTACCGTTGCGATGTTACGCCGTTGGGCAATGGCGAACGCACCGTCAGCGTGGACATGACATTAACGGCACCCGGCTGCGGAATGGGCGATGTCCTGGTGCAGGATGCGCAGGAAAAAATTGCGATCATACCGACCGTTTCCGACGTCAGGGTTGAGCTCGTGTTTGACCCGCCCTGGAACCAGAGCATGATGTCAGAAGAGGCTTTGCTGCAGACAGGCTTGATGTAAACTACGGTCGCAATGAAGTCCCTGACCATCGTACGACACGCTAAGTCGAGCTGGAAAGACCGAGGACTGAGCGACCGCGAACGCCCGCTCAACACGCGCGGCGACCGTGATGCTCCGATCATGGGGCGGCGCGTCGCAGCAGCCGGCATCCGCCCATCCCAGATAATCAGCAGTCCCGCCGTTCGGGCGTGGACAACGGCCAGAATATTCGCAAAAGAATTGGGCTATCCGATCGAGTTTCTGCAACGCGAAGACGGACTCTATCTCGCATCACTCGACAACCTGCTTGACGTCGTCGCGACACAAGACGACGGCTTCAACCACCTGATGCTGTTCGGTCACAATCCGGGACTAACTGATATTGTGAACTACCTGGTACCCGGTCTAACGAACAATCTGCCGACAGCTGGCGTCGTTTCAGTCGATCTTGATTGTAACGACTGGATGCTATTCGACCGGCCACCCGGTGAACTCGTGCTGCACGACTATCCCAAAAAGAAACTGTAGGAGCGGCTTGAGCCGCGACAGGTGTACCGGTCAGCATTCCGGTACGTTGACAGCCAAGCCACCCTGAGACGTTTCCTTGTAGCTGGACTTCATATCGAGCCCGGTCTGCCGCATCGTCTCAATGACCTGATCCAGCGATACGACGTGCGTGCCATCACCATGCATTGCCAACCTGGCCGCATTGATCGCCTTGACGGCTCCCATTGCATTGCGTTCGATGCACGGCACCTGCACGAGCCCCCCGATTGGGTCACAGGTCAGCCCGAGATTGTGCTCCATGCCAATCTCAGCCGCTTCTTCTATGTGATCGTTCGACCCACCCAGCGCCGCGGCTAGACCGGCGGCGGCCATGGAGCAGGCAACGCCCACTTCGCCCTGGCAACCCATCTCGGCTCCCGAGATCGACGCGTTCACCTTGTACAGGATGCCTATCGCCCCGGCCGTCAACAGAAACGCATGAATACCCTCTTCCGAAGCATCGGGCACGAAACGATCGTAGTAAGCCAGAACTGCGGGGATGATGCCGGCCGCGCCATTTGTTGGCGACGTCACAACGCGTCCACCGACAGCGTTTTCCTCGTTCACGGCGATCGCGAAAGCATTGACCCATTCCATGGCATCAATTCCTGACGGCTCGCCACGTTCAGTCAGGCGCCGATGCAATTTGGCGGCTCGCCGCAACACTGCCATTTTGCCCGGCAATACACCGTCGTTGCGCAGGCCGCGCTCGATGCAATCGCGCATCGCTTGCCAGATAGCCGACAATCGCTGCTCGATGTCATCAGCATCGCGCCAGTGACGCTCGTTTTCGTAGACGAGCTCCGCAATGCTCAGGCCATTGTCAGCGGCAACCTTCAAGAGTGAATCGCCACTGACGAACAGGTACGGCGGCTCGCCGTCCTGCCCGGACGGCTCCGGCTCATCATTACGAGCGATGAACCCACCGCCGAGGGAATAGTATTTTTCGTCAGCCAGAACTGCCCCATCCGCAGAATGTGCAACAAAGCGCATACCATTGGTATGACGCGGCAGCTCTTCGTCAAAATTGAAAATCAGCTTTTTGTCAGGATCAAAGTCAATGACGCCGACACCCGCAAGCTCGAGGCTCCTGGCCTCGTGAACCGTTCGCAGAATTCCCTCAACCGAGTCAGGATCGGTCGTCTCCGGCTGCAAACCCATCAACCCCAGGACTATGGCCGAATCGGTACCATGGCCTTTGCCTGTCCAGGCCAGTGAGCCGTATAGCGTGACGTCCACGGCCACTACATCGCCGGCCACGGAGTCCAGCTGCAGCGCAAATGCACGCGCTGCCTTCATCGGCCCAACCGTGTGAGAGCTCGACGGACCAATGCCGATTTTGAAGATGTCGAAAATACTGACGGCTGCCATATCAATCTGACTCAAGTGACATGGGAAAAGCACGTATGGTAACGATGTAGCGGCTGATTGCTATACTTTCCCTCCAATTCGAACAGCTGAGATTCCTCCCGTGCCAGCCGCTTTCCTCGATTCACTACACGACCAGACCGAAGCCTTGAAATCACAGGGCCTTTTCAAGACCGAAAGGCTGATTGCCGGACCGCAGCAAGCGGCGATCGATGTTCGCAGCGACGGTGAAACGCAACGTGTTCTGAATTTGTGCGCGAATAACTACCTCGGGCTGGCGAACCACCCGGATGTCCTTGCGGCCGCTCACAAAGCCCTCGACGAATACGGCTACGGCATGGCCTCGGTGCGCTTTATCTGCGGCACACAAACGCTACACAAAGAGCTCGAGGGGCGCATTAGTCAGTTTCTTGGTACCGTAGACACCATTCTCTACCCGTCCTGTTTTGATGCCAACGGTGGCCTTTTCGAGACCCTTTTGGGACCTGACGACGCGGTCATCTCCGACGCACTGAACCACGCCAGCATCATCGACGGAGTCCGTCTGAGCAAAGCGCAGCGTTTTCGCTACCAGAACAACGATATGGCCGATCTCGAGGCACAACTCGAGGCTGCGAAGGACGCCAGTGTCAGGCTGATCGTTACCGACGGCGTGTTCTCCATGGACGGTACGATCGCGAATCTTGGCGCCATCTGTGATCTTGCGGACAAGTACGATGCCCTGACTATGATTGACGACTGTCATGCGGCCGGTTTCCTTGGCGCCACGGGTCGCGGTACGCACGAGTACCGCGGCGTCATGGGACGCATCGACATCATCACAGGAACGCTGGGCAAGGCACTCGGTGGCGCGTCAGGCGGCTACACGGCCGCGCGCAAGGAAATTGTCGCCTGGCTGCGGCAGCGCTCGCGTCCCTACCTGTTCTCGAATTCGGTGGCGCCGATAATCGCCGCAGCGTCGATCGCAGTACTCGACCTGCTGGAACGTGACAGCTCGTTGCGTGACAACCTGCATGCCAACGCAGCCTACTTTCGCAGCAAGATGACCGAACTGGGCTTCGACCTGAGACCCGGCGAGCATCCCATCATTCCTGTCATGCTCGGTGACGCCAAGCTAGCGACGACGATGGCGGACAAGCTGCTGGAACGCGGTATATACGTCATCGGATTCTCGTTCCCGGTTGTGCCCAAAGGTGAGGCACGCATTCGCACCCAGATGTCGGCCGGACTGAACCGCGAGCAGCTTGATCGCGCGGTTGCCGCTTTTGCTGAAGTGGGACGTGAACTTAAGGTTATAAGTTAATGAAAGCATTAGTAAAACTTAAAGCAGAGCGTGGCATTTGGATGGAGAATGTCGATGCGCCTGAGGTCGGGCACAACGACGTTCTGATCAAGATCAACAAGACGGCGATCTGCGGCACCGACATCCATATCTACCAGTGGGATGACTGGGCGCAGCATACGATCCCGGTACCGTTAACGGCCGGGCATGAATTCTCCGGCCAGATCGTCGAATTTGGCAGTGAAGTGAAAGGATTTGAGATCGACGATCGCGTATCGGCCGAGGGTCACATCACCTGCGGTGTTTGCCGCAATTGCCGCGCCGGCAGACGTCATCTTTGTATGAACACGCTCGGCATCGGTGTCAATCGACCTGGTGCGTTTGCCGAGTACCTGTCCGTACCGGCTTTCAATGTCTTCAAGTTGCCTGATTCCATCAGCGACGACATGGCATCGATACTCGATCCGCTGGGCAACGCGACCCATACCGCGTTGTCATTCGACCTCGTCGGTGAAGACGTACTTATCACGGGCGCCGGACCGATCGGTATCATGGCTGTTGCGATAGCACGATATGCCGGAGCCCGGCATATCGTGATTACCGACGTCAATGACTATCGCCTGGAGCTCGCAAGACAGATGGGCGCATCAATGGCACTCAACGTGACCCAGGAGTCGATCGACGACGCCATGCAGGAACTCGGCATGGTGGAGGGATTTGATGTCGGCATGGAGATGTCAGGTAACCCGCAGGCTTTCCAGGACATGCTGCGCACAATGCATCATGGCGGCAAGATCGCGCTGCTTGGGATTCTCCCTGCAGGCACCGGCATTGACTGGGATGCCGTGATATTCAAAGGGCTGGTCGTGAAAGGCATTTACGGCCGCGAGATGTTCGAAACCTGGTACAAGATGTCGAGCATGTTGCAAAGTGGTCTGAATATTGACCCGATCATCACACACCACTTTGCCGTTGACGATTTTCAGCCGGCATTCGACCTGATGGAGTCAGGCCAGTCGGGCAAAGTGATCTTGCACTGGACCTAGGTCGCTAGCGAATATCGCATAGGCAGTGCGTATAGACACCTTTCGGATCATTGAATCGTAGTAGCGGCCCGGCCTTTTCAGCAATTGACGTCGAAATATTGTCGACGAGCGAGCGGTCCCTGTCCGAACCGAATGCGTCGATGCCCAACACGGATATCACACCAAGCAGGTCAACGATCAACTGCTCCGTAGGCGACAATTCCAGCTCGATGACTTTGATCCCGTAATCCTTGCCGCTGATTTCCGCCAGTTCGGCAGCGGCCGCTATCGCGTCGTCGAGCCCACCGAGTTCGTCGATAAGACCATTGTTGAGCGCGTCCATTCCAGTCCATACCTGTCCCTGCCCAATGGCATCAACGGCGCCGATCTCCATTTCGCGACTCGCGGCGACGGAACCAATGAAATCCTGGTAGCCATCATTGATTACCAGCTGGAACAACTCCTTGGCATGGTCTGACATTTCCCGATCTGGCCGCAGTTCACCGGACCATGGCGTGGAGCCGACGCCGTCTGTACCAATGCCCACTGCATCGAGTGTGCGTTGGTACGTCGGAAACATGCCGAAAATACCGATTGAACCCGTAATCGTCGATGGGCTGGCAAAGACGCGATCGGCGTTCATTGCGATCATGTAACCGCCGGATGCCGCGACACTACCCATCGACGCGACGACGGGCTTGTCTGCCTCCTGTAAGGCCAGAATTTCGTCATTGATGATTTCGGACGCGAAAGCACTGCCACCGGGACTATCAACGCGCAGGACCACGGCTTCGACCGCGTCGTCATTTCGGGCGCGCCTCAGCAGGGCCGCCGTGGAATCGCCACCAATAGCGCCAGGCGGCTGTGACCCAAACAAAATATCGCCAGCCGCGACGATGACGGCAACGTTTTTGCTGCGCACCTTGCTGCCACCCAGCATTCGCATCTGCGCCAGGTATTCATACATGTGTGCAGCTTGATAGGTATCAGGGTGGTCCGAATCCGGGCCCACGTAATCTATCAGCAGCTCACGAATATCAGTCCGCTTAAGCAGATCGTCGACCAGGCCATGCTCAAAGGCTGCCAGGGCGATGTCACCGTTTGCAGCTTCAACAACTTCCAGGAAATTATCGGTGAAATCCTGAATCGCACCATCATCGAGATCCCTGGCCGTTTCGACGTCAAGTTGGTATAGCGACCAAAGCTGGTCAATCAGGTTCAGCGTCGATTCGCGATCCTCGTCGGACATGTCCATGCGTGTGTACGGCTCGACAAACGACTTGTGGGTACCGACCCGAAACACGTTCCAGTCTATTCGCAGCAAATCGATAGCGTCTTTGTAGTAGGTACGAAAGCGGCCGTATCCTTGCAGCAGCAACATGCCTTCGGGATGCAGGTAAACCTCGTCCGCGTGTGCAGCAATATAGTAGCCCTGCTGCGTGAAGAAGTCGGCGCTCGCAACTACCGACTTACCCGATGTCTTGAAGTCCTCAATCGCGACAGCAAGATGCTGCAACTTGCTCAAACCACCGCCAATCAGGCTGCTGAGTTCGAGGTAAACGACCTCAATGCGATCATCATCTTTCGCATACGCCAAAGCGTCGACAATGTCGTGTACGAGAGTCTGTGGCCGGCCGTTGCCAGCCAGTTCCTCCAACGCACGATCAAACGGATGGCCTTCAATCTGCTCGACCAGGAATCCGTAGGGTTCGATGACCAGAGCGGCCCGGTCCGGCAATATCAATGGCGTGTCCTGCATGGAACCAAAAAACAGCACGAATACAAACAGCAGCAATAGCAGGTGCAGTATTTTTCGCACACCGTTTACGCCACTCCAGATAGCGGAAAATAACCTGGCAATCAGGTTTCGCTCACTCACGCGTCAGTCATCCTTCGTAGTAAATGCGATACACGAGGCCGGCGTGATCATCGCTGACGAGCATCGAACCATCCGGCAAAACAAGAATGTCTACCGGGCGACCCGAAATCTTCTCGCCTTTGAGCCATCCCCGTGCGAACGCCTCATATGAAACTGGCACTCCATCTTCAAGAGTAACCAACGACACGCGGTAGCCGATCTTCTTTGACCGGTTCCACGAACCATGTTCCGCAATAAACAGCTGGCCGTGATAGTCGGGAGGAAACATGTCACCGGTGTAGAACCTGACGCCCAACGGAGCGACGTGAGGGCCGAGTTTCTGGGCTGGTGGTACATACGATTCGCAATGCTGACCGCCGCCGAACTCCGGATCCAGCACCTCACCACCATGACAAAACGGGTAGCCGAAATGCAGCCCCGGCCTCGGTGCACGATTGAGCTCACCGGGTGGGATGTTATCTCCCAGCATGTCGCGGCCATTATCTGTGAACCAGAGCTCACCGGTATCCGGATGCCAGGTGAATCCAACCGAGTTGCGTATGCCACGCGCATACACCTCCGGGTTGCTGCCGTCAGCATTCATGCGCCAGATCTGGCCGAATCCTTCATCGTCGCGATTACAAATATTGCACGGCGCGCCAATGGCGACGTAAAGCCTGCCATCAGGACCGAAACCGATGTAACGCCAACCGTGATGCCGCTCATCAGGAAGTTGTATCTGCAGTACTTCGGGCACCGGCAGCTGCGTGAGTTGCGACATAATGTTGCGATACATCAGGATACGATCCACTTCGGCTACATACAGGTTCGCGTTGTGGAATGCGATCCCATTCGGCATATCCAGATCTTTGGCAACCTCGATAACCTGTGGGTTGGCGTCACCGCTTGGCACGACGGCATAGACAGAACTTTGCCGTCGATTCGAGACAAACACGACCCCGTTGTAACCCAGCGTCAACGACCGCGCATTGGGCACGTGGGCATACACTTCGATCTCGAAGCCTCTCGGCAACTTGATGTCGTCGAGATCAACGTCGGCTCTAGCGTTGTCCTGCACCGACAGCAGAATCAACAATATCATTCCGGCGATCAGTTTCACGATTCAACTCCAGGCTTTACGAACCAGGTACCAGCCAAAGCGACAGTCCTGGCCAGAATGCGATCAGTATGACAGACAACATCAAAATGATCAGGAACGGGAAGGTCGCCGAATAAACATGCATGATCGGTTTCTCAAACCGGTAGCTCGCAATAAACAGGTTTAGTCCCACTGGCGGAGTCATATACCCCAGTTGCATAGCCGCCAGGAATACAATACCGAGGTGTACCTCGTGCACGCCATACTGAGCCGCGATAGGCAAAATCAGCGGCACAACCAGCACGATGGCCGAGAATATGTCGAGTATTGCTCCGAGAACTAGCAGGAATACGAGCAACAAGATCAGGAACGATACTGGACTGGTTACGAGATCAGCAACGTATTCGAGCAACATCTGCGGAATACCCGCGCCGATCATGTAGTTGGTCGACGCAAGCGAAACCCCGAGAATAATCAGAATACCGCCAACTAACACCATCGAAGAGCGCATGATTCCTGGCAGTTTTCTCAAAGGAATTTCGCGGTGTATCAGGACCTCAACGATCAGAACGTATAATGCCGTTACGGCAGCCGCCTCCGATACCGCAAGATAGCCGGAGTAGATGCCACCCAGGACGACGAATGGCAATGGCAATTCCCAGATCGACTCGCGGATCGCGGCGCCGGCCGCCTTCCATGAGAACGTGGCTACGGGTTTACGATTCGCACGATTGACCCAGAGGCTCCACACCGACAACATCGCCAGCATGACAAGGCCGGGCATGATGCCAGCAAGAAACAAGCTATCGATCGAAACCTCGGCAATGACACCATAAAGTATCAGTGGCAATGACGGTGCGAACAGCAGCCCAAGACTTCCAGACGAGGTAATGAGCCCGAGATTGAACTTGTCCGGATAACCGTCATGTTTGAGTGCCGGATAAAGAATCGCGCCAAGCGCGATAATCGTGACTCCCGAGGCGCCCGTGAACGCTGTGAAGAAGGCGCAAGCCGCAAGCGATACCAGCGCAAGCCCGCCCGGCATCCAGCCAAGAAACGCCCTCGTGATGCGCACCAGCCGTTTCGGCGCTTCACTTTCACTCAAGAGATAGCCTGCAAACGTAAACAGAGGAATGGCCGCAAGAAACGGCAGGTCCCCTATGCCCTGAATTTCAAGGGCCATGTTCATCAGGTCGGTATCTTCACGATAAAAGCCGAGCATCGCGCTAGTCGCAATCACGGCGAACAACGGCGCACCCACGATTGCCAGAAATACCAGAATGATGCTCATCAGGATCATTAGCTCACCTGGCCTTCTTCATACATGAGCCCGTGAATCCTCTTGATCACGGAGACCATGAAGCGATAGCTGAGCACGGCAAATGACACGGGCACCACAATGTGGGCGATCCATGCAGGTGTATCAACGAGAACTGTATCGGCGAACTCGATTTCGAGTTGCAGGTAACGGTGCGCGTGCCAGGCGATGACTCCGCAAACGGCCGCAGCGAAAACATCAACTCCGATGCGGATGACATCAATTACGCGATCGGGAAACAGGTGGGTAATTGCGTCGATACGAATATGGCGGTCTTCGCGGCAGGCAGCGACAGCACCCATCATTGCGAGCCAAAGCACGATCAATCGAACAAGCTCATCCGCCCAAATGATGCCTGTATCGAACACTTCGCGAAGTACGATCTGGACAACGGCGAGCAGTATCATGCCGCTCAGCAATGTTACGAGTGCTACATTCTCAAGAAAGCGACCGAAGCGGTCGAGTCGATCAAGATTGACAGCCAGACCGGATGCCACGCTCAGTTTCCGGCAGCGCTTGCGCTACCGACGCGGTATTCCTGCAAGTATTGCAACATCCGCTCGTACAGGACCAAAGAGTAGTCACCTTGCTTCGCCATGTCGTGATTTGACTTTTGGAGTATCGAACGGATTTCGTTCGCTTCGTCCTCGGACAGTCCGACCTTCTCAATGCCCGTGTTCAAAAGTGCTTGCAGCGCTTCGACATTGTCGCCGATATTCGCCTCATTCAGTTTCGCGTAGGTTCGAGTCATTACCTCTCGCACGATTTCCTGGTCGGCAGGGCTGATTTTGCTGAATGCCTTGTTGTCGATCGCCATAAATCCCATCGTATAGATCAAGGGAAGATCCGTGATGAACTTGACCTTGGTGTGCCACTGCAGAACCAGAGCACCTATCGGCGACATGGCAACAATGTCAATTAGCCCGGTCTGCAATCCCGTCAGCACATCCGTCAGTGGCAAAGTAACCGGCGACAATGACAAGGCCTTCATGGACGCATAACTAATCGTATCTCCCTCTGGCACCCACACTTTCTTGCCTTTGAGGTCACTGACGCTGGTAACAGGCTCATTGGACATTAGTACGGCAAAACCGCCTGCCGCGAAGCCAAAGCTCACAAAGCCGGCCTCCTCGAGGCCGTCCGTGATCGTCTGATCAAGGCGGGCGCGCACATAAGCAACCTCGTCAACTGATTCAAACGTCAGAGGCAAGCCATACAAGCTGATTTCCGGATAGATCTTCTGCAAAGCTGACGGCGTAAATGCGCCACCGTGGAGGTTACCAATGCGTATCTTTCCGAGCACCTTGGTGTCATTGCCCATGATACCGCCGCCGTAGTACTTGATCTGTACCCGGCCCTCTGTAAGTTCCAGAATTTCCTTCGAGCTCGCACGCATTTCTTTCATCCAACTGGAGGCCTCGGGTGCGACCGTCGCGATCTTGAGCGTTGCAGCATTGCTCGCGCCGCAGGCAAGCAACACGAGCATAAGAAGAGTCAGTTTTCTCATCGAGATACCCTTGATAATCAGAAGTAGTCGTTTGCCTCGGCCTGCAACAGCAGCGCCTCTTCTTGTGCCAAAACGTTAGAGAGAGTCCTCCCGTCTACGTTGGGATCCGACTCTAGTACTTCGACAAGCAATCGATCGTGCAATTCCCTGTCGTACAGGAGCTTTGCATACCCCTTTGCGAATTCCACCTTGGCACTCAGATCCTTGCCTCCAGTCAACGCGATGGCCTTTTCGAAATGCGCCCGGGCCTCCTCGGGCTTGCCACCAAGCGCCGGCGGCATGAGCGTCAGCAAGATGCCGAGGTACATATGTGCCGAACTGTTCGCGGTGCTACCGGTGATTTCCAGGTAGCGTTTCACGAGGGCCTCTGCCTGCGGCAGCTCTGCGAGGGAATTCCAGTCCGCGCTGTGTGCTCGCAAGTAGGCGAGTGTCGCGAAACTGTATGCGTAGACGGCATCGGCGTGGTGGAGATCGAGGCCGTCCAACGTCGCAACAAACTCGTCGTACGTAGTCTCCCGCCAACCGCAAGCGACAGCGTAGTCGATACAGATGGCCCGCAGAGCATAGTCCCGACCGCGAGCCGTCAGTCTTGACGCCCTGGCCGGGTCATCAACAAAAACTGCCCCGAACGAAGCATAAAGGTTGGCTGCAGCGCCAAGCATGGCGGAATCGTCGGGGTTATCGTGAACAAAACCATCCATCATGATCATGTAGGACGGCATGCCCTCCCGAACCGTGTCCGGGTCATCATGATTAAGAATTCCGCTGGACAGGCTATCGGCCAGACCGCTCGCCGCATTGGACATCAGCGAAGCGCACCCGCTAGTCAGCGCGAAAACTGCCGCCAGGGCGAGAACCCGAAAAATCCGCATTGTCACCTCCTGCTCGAATGGCAAGAGTATAGGACCACGCTGCCGTCATGGCGTGATTATTTGCTGATTTTTTTCTGAGGATCAGATTTTTTCTTTGATCCGGGCAGCCTTGCCGGTGCGTCCACGCAGGTAGTACAACTTGGCGCGGCGAACGTCACCACGACGCTTGACCTTGACCGAATCAACCACCGGGCTGTACGTCTGGAATACGCGCTCGACGCCCTCACCATGCGAGATCTTACGCACCGTGAACGACGAGTTCAGGCCGCGATTTCGCTTGGCGATGACAACGCCTTCGAATGCCTGCAGGCGCTCGCGCGTGCCTTCTCTAACCTTGACCTGAACAATGACGGTATCTCCCGGTGAAAACTCGGGGATTTCCTTGTTCATCTGTTCCTGTTCGATCGCTTCGATTACTTTGCTCATGTCACTGCACCCGGGGCTGCTCTCAGGCCGGCCCCTGCTCTTTCAAAAATTCATCGAGCAACTTTCGTTGCTCGTCATCCAAATCCAATCTCTTCACCAGGCCCGGCCGCCGCAAATAGCTTCGGCCCAGTGCCTGCTTGTACCGCCAGCGAGCGATGCGGGCATGGTCGCCCGACAAAAGCACCGCCGGCACACGTTGGCCATCGATACTCTCAGGCCGCGTGTAGTGCGGGTGATCCAACAGGCCGTCCATGAACGAATCCTGCATTGCTGAATCTTCGTCGCCAAGCACCCCCGGCAACAACCGCGTGACAGCATCAATCACCGCCATTGCAGCAATCTCACCGCCTGACAAGACGAAATCGCCAAGCGACAACTCCTCGTCTACCTCATTCTCGATCAACCGTTCGTCGATACCCTCGTATCGACCGGCCAGCAGCACAAACCCCTGCAGGCCCGCGAGGCGATTCGCCTCATCCTGGTCAAACACTTTGCCCTGCGGGGAAAGGCAAATAACAGGACTGCCTTCCGGCAGGCTCTGTCTTGCCTCGTGAATGGCTCTTGCGGCCGGTTCATACTTCAGAACCATCCCGGGGCCACCCCCGTAAGGCCGATCATCGACCGTGCGATGCACGTCATCGGCAAAGTCCCGTGGGTTCTTGCACTGCAGCGACAGAATCTGCCGTTCCACTGCTCGCCCGACGACACCGTATTCGCCGACCTGGCCGACCATCTCCGGGAATATGCTGACCACCGCAATTTGCATGCTGTCAGTCCCACTCCCAGTCAACGTTGATGACACCCTCGTCAAAATCAACATCGAGAATAACTTTGTCCGCGATAAACGGAATCAACCGCTCTCGCTCACCTTCGGTGACCATTACATCGTTGGCACCGGTCTCCATCAGATATGCGACGCGTCCCAATTCGGTCCCGTCGCGATGTACTACCAACAAGCCCTTAAGATCCGCCCAGTAGTAAAGCCCGTCTTCAGGATCGGTCAACGCGTCCCGTTCTACTGCTATTTCGCAATCAAGGAATGCTGTTGCCTCGTCCCGGTCATCAACATCCTCCAGATGCACGATGACGGTCTTACCGTGACGCTTGCCTTCCGATATTGCCGTGGCTTGCCATTCTCCTTTCTGTTTCACGTACCAGCGATCGTAATCAAGGATCGCTTCACGCGGCTGGGTGTAGGAGAACACCTTGACCCAGCCTTTCACTCCAAACAGGCCTGATATGCGGCCCAGTACTACCGGTTGTTGCAGTGATGCACTCAGTTGCTGGCCTGGGCCTTGCGGTGCTTCTTCAACAGCGAAGCCACGCGATCGGACGGCTGAGCGCCCTGCCCAATCCAGTAATCCACACGCTCGACATCGATGCGCAGGTTCTCTTCATGATCCTTGCCTAACGGATTGAAGAAGCCCAGGCGCTCCAGGTACCGGCCGTCCCGACGGTTGCGACTGTCGGTGACCACAAAGTGGTAAAAGGGGTGTTTCTTCGCGCCCGCGCGCGAAAGACGAATACTAACCATTTGATTTCCGTTAAAAATTTAATAAATTATCCTGTCATTGCTTCGCTCGCAATGACCGGCAGGACCCTGCCCGATCAGGTTGCGCATTGTACCGGTTTCAAGCCAAATGTGAAGCCGTTTCGGCGACGAATATTCGTAGGTATTTCCGTGACTTACCGCAGTCCGGGAGGCATACCGCCGCCCGGCATGCCGCGCATCATCTTTTTCATGCCGCCGCGCGACATTTTCCGCATCATTTTCTCCATCTGCGTGAACTGCTTCAACAGCCGATTGACGTCTTGAATCTGTAACCCGGACCCCGCCGCGATGCGTTTCTTGCGGGATCCATTGATGGTTTTCGGGAAACGTCGTTCACCCGGCGTCATCGAGTTGATGATGGCCACCTGCCGCTTCAACTGCTGCTCATTCGCCTGGTCTTTGAGCGCCGCCGGGTTCACATTGCCCGGCATCGGCAACTTGTCGAGCATGGCGGCCATACCGCCCATGTGCATCATTTGCTCGAGCTGGTCCTTGAGGTCCGACAGGTCGAAGCCACGGCCCTTCTTGAGCTTTTTCGCAAGTTTTTCAGTCTTTTCCTTGTTGACCTTGTCCTCGATCTCCTCAACCAGCGACAGCACATCGCCCATACCGAGGATTCGGGACGCCATGCGGTCGGGATGAAATGCTTCAAGCGCATCGACTGTTTCGCCAACGCCCAGGAACCGGATCGGTTTACCCGTGATTTCGCGCACCGACAACGCCACACCGCCCTTGGCATCACCATCGGCCTTAGTCAACACAATACCGGTCAATGGCAAACTCTGACCGAATGCCGTTGCCGCATTCACAGCGTCCTGGCCCGCCATGCTGTCAACGACAAACAAGGTCTCGAGCGCCCCTGATTTCGCGTGCACCTCTGCCACTTCGCTCATCATTTCGTCGTCGACATGCAGCCGGCCCGCCGTGTCAACGATCAGAACATCTGCGGCCGAGCGTCGTGCTTCGTCAAGTGCCTTGTCGACAATGTCCATTGGTGTCTCATCAACGCTACTCGGGCAATGCAACGAACCGACTTCGCGAGCAAGCGTTTCGAGCTGCAGTATCGCCGCTGGTCGGTAAACGTCGACACTGACAAGCATCACGCGCTTCTTGTCTTTGTCGATAAGGCGCTTGGCTAACTTCGCTGCGGTCGTGGTCTTGCCAGCACCCTGCAATCCCGCAAGCAGGACAACGACAGGCGGCTGGGCCTTGAAGTTGATGGGCGCATGATCATCGCCGAGCAGGTGGACCAGCTCAGCATGAATGATTTTGACGAGCTCCTGCCCGGGTGTCAGGCTCTTGCTGACTTCCTCGCCAACAGCCTTCTCGCGAATCCGTTCAACGAACGTCTTGACAACGGGGAGCGCCACGTCTGCCTCGAGCAATGCGAGACGCACCTGCCGCAACGTGTCCTTGATATTGCTTTCGGTCAGGCGGCCTTTGCCGCTGAGCGCGCGGGCAGCTTCAGACAACCGGCCTGTGAGATTCTCAAACATGCGAGGATTCTATTCTAATCGGGACGAAAGGCGACGACATTTATCTGTGTCTCTTCCCTGTCTTCGGAGACCCTTTTGCCGAGTAGCTCGAGCAATCCCAGATCCGCTCGGCTCCACCACGTGTACGGCCTCGAAATATGTTCGGGATCCGTTTCGAAGCCGTTGTCCTGCAACAACTGCAAGTATTCAGAGTCCGTTTTTTGGGCACGCATAGGGTGCCGGAACAGTAATCGTACGGGTAAGGAATGAATGAATTTTCGACACGACTCTGCCATCAGAAGTACGCCGCCCGGCTTAAGCACTCGATAGAATTCACTGACGGCGCTGGCTTGATCGGCAATATGATGGAGCGTCTGGTGGCAAAAAACCATGTCAACGGATTGATCGGCCAGTTCCATGGCAGTCGCATTATTCACAAGAATCTGCACTTCACAGTCACAGGCTGTTACTTTATCGGCAGCCTGTTTTGGCACTTCGGGGTTTACGTCCAGGCCGATTAAGTTCTGCGGCCTGAAGCGCTGATCCAGCATTAGCAGAGAGTGGCCATGACCTATGCCGACATCCAGTATTGTCGGATATCGTTCCAGTTTCGGTGTCAATATCGACTCAAGATCATCCAGCGCGATCTTCAGCACGCGATTTACCCAGGTATCCGTATTTAGAAACCATTCGCCAAACCTGGTTTCTCTTACCCACGTCTTGCGAGCCGGCTGTTCAACTTCGAGCGTCATTTCGACTGGTTACTCCAGTTAAGCGAAATCCCAATATCGCACGGGCCCATTGGTATTTGCCACCACACCCACCTACTGTTGCCAGCGTTATACTGTCGTAATAACCTGTCTCCATACTACAAACATCTCCCGGAGCATCAATATGAAACTTAATCGCATTCTGCTCATTGCGGGCACGTTACTCCTGGCTACGAGCCAAGCATCGGCACAAATCAAGCCGTCCGAGGAATCGCTGTCAGGGCTGTACCCGGGTAAGGCCTACTCGCCCTATGCACAGAGAGCTTTTGCCAGTCGGCCGCTGTGGGGTGACACTCACCTGCACACCGATGTGTCGGTGGATGCCGGTTTGTTCGGAGTTCGGCTCGGAGCGGAGGAAGCCTATCGATTTGCCCGAGGAGAGGAAGTCATTTCGTCGACAGGGCAGCCGGTCAAACTCGGTACGCCCTTGGATTGGCTTGTTATCGCCGATCACTCGGACGCAATGGGCTTCATCCAGGACCTGGCACTGGGTGCTCCGAATATCCTGGAATTCGAGGAAGGACGGCGCTGGTATGCCGGATTGCAGGAAGGTGGTGGCGCCGCCGTCGCGGCTACGCTTGACCTGATCGGAACGTTTTCGCAGGGCGACTTCCCACCAGCACTTCTCGCCGACTATTCGCCCGGCTCGAAAGGCTTTCGATCAGTTTGGGACAGGATTCTCAAAGCCGCGGAAGAATATAACGACCCTGGTCAGTTCACGGCCCTGATCGGCTTTGAATGGACCTCGCTGATCACTGGCAACAACCTGCATCGCAACGTTATCTTCCGGGACGGCGCCGATAAGGCTGGACAGGTTGTGCCTTATACGACCCAGGCTCCGATTGGGAGCACTGACCCCCTCGACCTGTATAAATATCTCGAGGCGTACGAGGCAAAGACCGATGGCTCAGTGCTGGCACTGGCCCACAATGGCAACCTGTCCAATGGCATCATGTTCCCGGTTGACAGGCAATACACGGGGCGCAAGATCGACGACGAGTATGTTGAAAAGCGTGCACGCTGGGAGCCGATGTACGAGGCCACGCAAATCAAGGGCGACGGCGAGGCGCATCCGCTACTGTCCCCGAACGACGAGTTTGCAGACTACGAGACCTGGGATGCCGGCAATCTCGATCTGAGCGAAGCGAAAACCGATGACATGCTGGCGCGTGAGTATGCGCGCGAAGCGTTGAAGAACGGCTTGCTACTTGAAGAAAAGCACGGCACCAACCCGTATAAATTCGGCATGGTCGGATCGACCGACAGTCACACGGCGTTGGCAACAGCTGAAGAGGACAACTTTTTCGGCAAGCATTCAGGGGGCGAGCCTTCGGCCGATCGCATGAAGCATCCGTTTTCCAAAACAGAAAATGGCGTGTTCGAGGGATGGGAAACGGTCGCTTCTGGGCTAGCCGCCGTCTGGGCCGAAGAAAATACGCGTGAATCAATCTGGGACGCGATGGCGCGCAAAGAGGTTTATGCGACAACCGGCACCCGTATCTCAGTGCGCTTCTTTGGCGGCTGGAATTACACGTCGGATGACTTGAACAGCCGGCAGCCAGCGTTTCGTGGCTACGAAAAGGGCGTTCCAATGGGCGGCGACATTAGTGATGGTGGTGGCAACGCGCCGACGTTCATGGTCTACGCGCTGCGCGACCCCAGCGGGGCAAATCTCGACCGCATACAAGTCGTCAAAGGCTGGTTGGATGACGATGGCAACACGCACGAGCGGGTTTACGAAGTTGCATGGTCTTCAGGCCGGGAACTTGATGCGAATGGCAAGTTGCCGGCAGTCGGTAACACGGTGGATGTAGTCGCTGCCAATTGGACCAACACGATCGGTGCTTCCGAACTCGGCACGGTTTGGACCGACCCGAACTTTGATCCCGAACAGCGGGCGTTTTATTACGCGCGCGTGCTGGAAATCCCGACACCACGATGGGTTGTCTACGATGCGTTTCGGTTTGGAATTGAGATTCCGGAGGGCGCCACAACAACGCACCAGGAGCGCGCCTATACGTCGCCGATCTGGTATACGCCGTAAGCTTTCATATAGTCAGGATCGTGCCCCGGGATAACATCTGAATGTTTTTCCCGGGTGCGGCCTCGATAACCTGTTCCAGAATGCGGCCCTCTTCGCCAGGCTTCATTCCGGTCAGCCAGATTTCAGGCTCATGCTGCAGACGTTGCAGGTCCTTGGCTAGCGTACTCGGACAATAGTGTCCTGCCTCGTTCGCCAGGCGTTCCATTTCGTCAGGGAATGAGACTTCAATGACAAGTACCTTGAGGTTGTTGCAGGCGTTCAACACCGGCCACAGTGTTTCATTAGTCTTGGTGTCACCACTGACTGCGAATACGCCGCCCGAATTCTGCACGGTGTAGCCGAGAGTCGGCACCGTGTGCATGACATCGACAGCATAGAAGCTGCGGTGATTAATCGTCACAGTGTCGCCCGGGCTGCAGACCTGGTAGCGCAACATTGGGTTTTCAGGGCTCGGCAGCTTCGCGAAGTTCGGCCAGATCACATCGTTGAACAGGTGATCTTGCAGCGCGCGCAGCGTCTCCTCGCGTGCATATACGGTCAACGGTTGCGTAAAGTCTTCGTCGAAGACGCTATCCGCGAGCATCGGCAAGCCAGCAATATGATCGAGGTGTGCGTGGGTCAGGAAGACGTGCCGGATCGAGTCGATTTCATCAAGCGCAAGATCGCCGATGCCGGTACCGGCATCGATCAAAACATCGTCGTCAATCAGCATCGCGGATGTCTGAGACCCGGCGCCGATACCACCACTACAACCCAAGATTCGAATACGCATGCTGTTGGGGTTCTATTGACCCTCTCCCTGTGGGAAGATTCGTTCAGCGGAACGTTAGGTTAAGCACCGGTCGGTTTCTGTGTTTCAAATCACAATTCTTTTGCTGTACCTGTTGGCAGCCATCGCTTTCGCGATGTCTCGATTGCCAAAATATGCCACTCAAACACGCCTTTTACTGGCCCTCGCGACGGGGTTCGCTATCGCCGGAATCCTGCTGCACGGACAGGACCTGATTGTTGAAGTCAATCGTGCCAACGGTCTCAGCGTGTCCCTGGCCGGCGCCGTGTCACTGATTAGTCTGCAGCTCGCCCTGATCGGGCTGATCGGGGCGCTCGAGCCTACTCTGCGAGGCATGACCGCCGGTCTCCTGTTCCTTGCCGCTGTCGCGACTATCCCCATGGATATGCAACCTGCGGTAGCCGCTACATCCGGACTATCCTGGCAGATCCAGGCGCATATTCTCATCGCGATGTTCGCATACGGCCTGCTGACAGCCGGCGCAATCGTGGCCTGTTACGCCCTGATTCAGGACCGGCGCCTCAAGGCCGGTAAGCTGTCATCCGGCAACCAGCTGTTTGCGCCACTCGAAACAACCGAAAAGATGCTCTTCAGCGTCACGGCTGCGGGTTTTTCGTTCCTACTGCTGGCTGTTCTGTCGGGATTTGCCTTTGTTGAAGACCTGTTCGCTCAACACCTGGCGCACAAGACCGCATTCTCCCTGCTCGCATTGCTGTTGTTCGGCATTCTCATTGCTGGGCGCGTATTTGCAGGATGGCGCGGCAAGCGAGCTGTGTACCTGTACCTGTGGGGATTTGCGTTCCTCTGTGTCGCCTACTTCGGCGCTCGCTACGTGCTTGAGGAACTACTCAATCGCAGCTGGGGCTAACGGCTTTCCCGAAAGCTGCGACGTGATTTCTTGACAGCCTGAATCCGTCCTGATGAAGTGAGCAAGTGCTAATTCTAAGGAGGTGGCCTTTCGTTGGGCGATGACGTTCCCCTGGGAGCCCTAATCGGGCTGCTCGTCACATTACTCGTACTTTCCGCCTTTTTCTCGGGTTCGGAAACGGCGTTAATGAGCCTGAATCGCTACCAGCTACGGCATAAGGCGCGCGAAGGTCACCGCGGCGCAATACTCGCCGACAGATTATTGAAACGCCCCGATCGGCTGATTGGCCTCATCCTGCTGGGCAACAACCTCGTCAATTTTTCGGCCGCGTCGCTGGTCGGAATTATCGCCTACAAAATGGGCGGCGAGGCGGCAGCCGCGCTCGGCACGTTCATCTTGGCGCTCATCGTATTGATCTTCGCCGAAGCGGCGCCAAAAACGTTGGCCGCACTTCATCCCGAGCGACTCGCCTTCCCAGCGGCAATCATCTACTACCCATTACTCAAGATCACTTATCCGCTCGTCTGGCTGATCAATGTTGCATCGAACGGTGTGCTGTACCTGGTCGGTGTTCGCGACAACGATACGCACTTGTACTCACTCAGTCACGAAGAGCTGCGCACGCTCGTGAATGAGGCCGGCAGCCGGATATCGAATCGCTATCGGCAAATGCTGATCAGTATCCTCGATCTCGAAAGAGTCACGGTCGACGATGTCATGGTGCCGCACAATGAAATCATCGGCATCGACCTCGATGATGACGTCGAACAGATTGAGCGCATCATCAACACCAGCCAGCACACGCGACTCCCCGTCTATCGCGACAACATCGACCAGGTTGTCGGCGTTCTGCATCTGCGACAACTCGCCAATCTCACACAACAATCATTTGATCAGGATGCGTTGATCGAGTTGCTCGATGAGCCGTACTTCGTTCCCGAAGGCACGCCACTGAGTACGCAACTGGTGCAATTCCAACGGCGCAAATTGCGCATTGCCCTGGTCGTTGACGAATACGGCGATATCCAGGGCATCGTGACGCTGGAGGACATCCTCGAAGAAATTGTCGGTGAATTTACGACCGACCCTGCTGACGATGTCGACGATGTCGTTCGGGAAGGTGCGAATACGTGGATCGTCGATGGATCGGCGAATATTCGCGAACTCAATCGTTCGCAAGACTGGGAGTTGCCGACAGACGGCCCGAAGACGGTTAACGGGCTCATTCTCGAATTGCTTGAGACGATCCCGGAACCCGGAACCTGTCTCAAGGTCAGCGGTTATCCATTAGAAATTGTCGAATCTGACGACACGAGAATCCGCACAGTACGCGTCGGGCTTCGTATCGAGGACGAGACCGCAATAGCCGACTAGAATGCCTCGTCGAGTGCGTCCCTGACCCGCTTGATTCCGGTCACCTCGATTCCTTGCGGGACCTTCCTCGGCACATTCGCCTGTGGCACGAGCGCCCGCGTGAAGCCCTGTTTCGCCGCCGCCGCAATACGTTCTTCACCAAAACGCACGGGGCGAATTTCACCGGCCAGGCCGATCTCACCAAAACTCACGAGACGTTCGGCACAGGGCTTGTCGCGGAAACTCGATACGATGGCCAGCAAAGCAGGCAAGTCGACTGCGGTCTCGTTGATCCGGAGCCCGCCAACGACATTGACGAAAACGTCCTCCGGCCCCAAAGCGAGCCCCCCATGCCGCTGCAAGACCGCGAGCAACAGTGCGAGTCTGTTTTGATCGATGCCGGTAGCCAGGCGCTTCGGATGTGTCGTCGAGCCATCCGCAACCAGGGCCTGAATCTCGGCCAGCAGGGGGCGGCTGCCTTCCCAGGCCACCGACACGACGCTCCCGGGTTCGTTGACAGAATCGTGGGACAGAAAGATGGCCGATGGATTGCTTACCTGACGAAATCCGGTTTCGGTCATGGCGAACACTCCCATCTCACCACTGGCCCCGAAGCGGTTTTTAACCGATCGGATTAGCGTGTAACGACTGGCCGGGTCGCTTTCGAAATACAGCACCGTATCCACCATATGTTCTACGACGCGCGGTCCGGCAATCGCGCCTTCTTTGGTCACGTGACCAATGATGAACACAGCTATTTCATTCTGTTTCGCGAACTGCACGATACGCCCGACACATTCCCGTAGTTGTACGACCGATCCTGGGGCCGATGGCAGATTGACACTCGACATTGTCTGCATTGAATCGATGATCAGGACTCTGGCCGAACAGGCTGTCGCCTGCTCGAGAACATTCTCGAGAGATGTGTCCGCCAGCAGTTTCATGTCAGCAGACGTCAGGCCGAGTCGCTGCGATCGCTGCCCGATTTGCCGTAACGACTCCTCGCCGGTGGCATAGAAGACAGCAAGATCCCCTGCAAGTGTTGCTGAAATCTGATGCACCAATGTCGATTTTCCGACGCCGGGATCGCCGCCGAGTAGAATGACAGCCCCAGGCACCAGGCCACCGCCAAGAACCCGGTCAAATTCGGCGAATCCGGTGCCGTGCCGGGCTGCCAGGTCATCCTGTAGCGTGTCGAGACTTGCCGCGGTGGCACCCGTTTCACGATCCGCCCGTGCGGACGCAATTCGCGTCTCAGATAGCGTATTCCAGGCGGCGCAATCGGGGCACTGCCCAGCCCATTTCACGCTGTACGCGCCACACTCAGCGCACACGTACGCCGTCTTTGCCTTTGCCATAGATAACCGCTTGTTTTATAAAGTTTTTATAGTG
>Ga0255052_10000386_pt1 | contig 36009 bp, 30 predicted proteins | sample JV7_2_21_MG_FD_188632 | JGI IMG/M metagenome (GOLD analysis project Ga0255052, IMG submission 188632) | Seawater microbial communities from Jervis Inlet, British Columbia, Canada - JV7_2_21 | ecosystem: Environmental > Aquatic > Marine > Inlet | place: Canada: British Columbia | collected...
CGTTATTCGATGCGCTCAGCCGCCACACGACTTCCGCGCACTCACCGGAGCCCTGGAAAATCAGGCTGAGCGCATCGAATAACGCAAAGTTGCCCATGATGTACTCGAAGCCCGGGCCGCAAGACGGTACCTTGTCGGCTGGCAGACTCTGCAGGTATACGTGCCAACTGGCGACCGCCACGCCACCACCCGCCATCACCAACACCAGTGCAGCGTAGACGCCGGCGCCGAGCCTGCCCGGATTGTGCGAAGCGGCTACGAGAAAAACAATGCCAAGGAAAATCGTCGCGATGCGTTGAAAAACGCACAACGGACAAGGATCGAGCATTAGTACATATTGGGCGTAGAGCGCAAAGCCCATCATTCCTGCACAGGCAAGAAATCCTAAAAGGTTTTGCTGTCGCTTGTTCGGTAGAGCCATGTGTTCTTAGTCGAAGCCTGTTTCGGAATCGTCGTATTTCAAATTATGGCGCAAAATCAATCTCCGCACCATATGCGCCCTACGCCGCCTATTTCCATTTCCACTGTGTATCGATCATCAACCGATCGTAATCACTCTTGCTACCCGAGCTGAGGGCTCGCTCGTTGATGAAATACTGGGCGCTGATCGACCAGTTCTTGTTGACACCATAATCGAACTGAAGAAAGTGACCCTTGTTGTCGGTACCACCACCGGCGAAATCGGAGTCTGTTAAGAGGCCGAGCACGGAATCGGCTTCTTTGTCAGCATACAGGTAGGAAAACTGCATATGGCCCCGGTCTTTGGCCTGGCCGATCCGTGTACCGGCTGTCCAGCCCGTATCGTTGTCAGATGCGGCACTGTTGTTCACGTAATCAACAAAGACCGCGGTTGGCCAATTGCCAAGATCAAAGGTGGCTTCGGCGAAGACCTCGGTAAGCAAGTAGTCGTAGAGAAACTGGCAACTCGTGTCAGGCGTGGTACCACACGGAAGACCGCCGGCTTCAACAACGGAGTTTCCGAGATAATCACCGGGGTCAGTAGAATCGCCGAATGTCGAAGTCTCGCCCTTGGTCTCAATCGCGTAGTAGGCGATGCCACCCTTGACCTTCGCGCCACCAATCTCACCTGCCGCACCAAATTGTGCTCCCCAGCTGAAGTTGTCGTTGTTATTTTTGCTGTCGCTTTCGAGATACGTGCCAATCGCATTCGCGAAAAACCAGTCGCGCTTGTAACTCAGGGCGATACCTTCCGGCGTCCAGTCGCCGTCCCACATCAGGGACTGCTTGCCGACTTTCAGCAACGGGTTTTTGAACTTGCCGCCCAAGATGTGCAGGCCTTGCGTTGCTTCCCAGTCAACGTAGGCCAGATTTAACACGACGCTTTTTGATGAACCGCCGCCGCCCAAAGTCTGGTTGGTCGACACCGGATCATCTCCGCCCGTCGCAAGGCCAAATCCCACTTCGACATCGTCCACCAGGTCGGCCCGAATATTGGTGCGCGCGCGAATTCGATTGCGTTTGCGAGTCGAACTGCCCTCGGCATCGATGTTTTCGTAGCGGTAACGGAAGTCACCGCCGAGGCTGATCCGGTCAGACCAGGTTTCCGTGGCCGCAGGGAATCCCGCTGCCTGAACCTCGGTCACGCTCGTCTGAACGTCAACGATAGCCGTCGCAGCCTGATCCTGGGCATGCCTGAGCTCCGCGTTTTCGGCAGCGACTTCGTCGAGCCGCTTCGACACTGCCGCAAGCTGCTCGCGCAGCAGCTGTATATCTTCGTCGCTGACCGCGGCAATCACCGATGTCGGTGCGACAAAGTTGACGGCCAACATCAGGAATAGAATTCGTTTCATTTTTAACTCCGGAGATCGTAGTGAGGAACTCGCGACGCCGATGATCGCATTGCGGGCTCACATGTTGTCTGCAGCGGGCGAGATTCGCTCCCGTCCGCACGTGGAGAATTCTGCCGCCGGTACTCTACAGAATTGTTGCAAAACCGTCATTTTCTCTTACGAACCATTTCAGAACAGATTGCAACTCTGTCCCGAATCGCGGCCCATTGTGCGCGGATATCAGCAGCACAGAATTATGGGGCCGTTACGACCCGTCCTGGCAAGGCTCCTCCGCCACTTTGTCTCGCAAATAGGCAGGTACAATGTCCTTCGGATTCACCGACGCCCCGCATTGCAGGGCAATCGCCCCGAGCGGCAACAGGAATTTCGCCCGTGGCAGCTGGATATCTGAAAACGAGTCGAACATTGACGCATTCGCGGCAGCGAGAGCGGGATAGCGATGCCAACCAAATCCAGCCGCAATGCGGCTGCCAGCGTCGTCGCTCTCCAGTTCCTCGATCGGCACCTGGCCATGCAGCCGCTCCGCAAACATCGGATCGGGATAGTTCGCGTCACCTCGGCAATAGCCACCGAGGTAAACCTCGTTCATGTGCGCATCCTGGGCGACGACAACAGCATTTGCATCCGTCTTCGCAAACACCTCTGCAGCTACAGCGGCGAGTGAGGAGACCGGCACGATATCCAAACCGGCACCGTGCGCCAGTCCTTGTGCGACCGAAGCGGCGATTCGCGTACCGATAAACGAACCGGGCCCGTTGCCAAGTACGACTGCGTCGAGGTCCGAAACGTCCACCTGTCCTTCGGCCAGGACCTCGCGAATCATCGGCATCAATAATCGCGTGTGCTCCCGCGCTTGTTCTTCGTGGCGCTCGAACACGGCGGAACCAATATGTAGCGCAACGCTGCAGGCAACCGATGATGTGTCGAGCGCCAGCAATTTCATGCTACCGCTCCTTTTCGTTGATGTGCCGCAAGAAAACTCGATACCTCATTGAGAGCCGATGTTGCAGGCATTGGCTCGAGGCATTCAAGAAATATCTTGCCGTAACGCTTGCTGGATATTCGCGGATCACATAAGACGATGACGCCGAAGTCGCTTTCGTCGCGCAGCAGACGGCCAGCGCCTTGCTTCAGAGCCAATGCAGCAAGGGGAAGCTGGTGGTCCATGAAGCCATTGCCGCCCTGCCGACGAATGTACTCGAGCCTCGCCATCATCAGTGGGTCAGCGGGTGACGCAAACGGCAGTTTGTCGATCGCGACGACGCTGAGCGCCTGCCCCCTCACATCAACCCCTTCCCAAAAACTGCCGGTGCCTAGCAGAACTGCGTTGCCGTGTTTGCGAAAGCGTCGCAGCAGGTCGTCACGCGGTGCATCGCCCTGCGTGAGTAATTTTCGGTGACCCAGGACCGACCTATTGGATTTGAACCACTGTCTCGCGTTGTTCAGCGCCCGGTGACTGGTGAACAGGCAAAACATGCCACCCTTGCTCATGTCGAGCAACGGCGTTACCGCCTCAAGCATTGCATCAGTGTGGCGCGGATCCGATGGCTGTGGCAAATCCGCTGGCAGGTAGATCATGCCGTTTTGTTGAATGCTGTAAGGACTCGGAAAGGTCAAGCCAGTAACGCCGGCAAGTCCCATGCGGGAACCGAAAAGCGAGAAGTCCTCACCAACGGCGAGCGTGGCTGACGTGAAGATCCAGGCCTGGAAGCCGTTGTCGATTAGTCCATTCAATTTCGACGAAACGTCGAGCGGCGTCAGGTGCAGACGCAGGCTGCGCGGATTGATTTCCAGCCAGCGCAGTCCATCCCATACGTCTTCGCTCGTCAGAATCGCCAGCCGCTCCGCCGCGCCCGCAAGCTGCTCCTGGATTTTTTCCAACTCGATTGTTGAGTCACCGAGCTCTATAACGGCGACGTGTACATCGTGGATTGCATGCGCCAAGTCGTCAAGCGGTTCGCGTATTTCTGCCATGACCTCACTGAGCTCATGCCGCCCTTCTTTTCGCGGTGCCTCGGCACGGAGCGTGCGCACAGCTGTTAGCAGCTTGTCGATGCGACGGGACAATCCGGCTTGTGTGAACGGCATAGTAGCCGCCCTTGTCTCATCAATGAGTCGTTCGAGTTCACGGCTACCCAGTGCCATGCCAAAAAACTGCACCGCAAGATCCGGTACCTGGTGCGCTTCATCGAGAATAACGGCCTCGGCGCCTGGTAGGAACTCGACGAAACCCTCCTCTTTCATTGCCAGGTCGGCGAGCAGCAGATGATGATTGACGACCACGAGATCCGCTTCCTGGGCTTCGCGACGTGCTTTTACAACATGGCAGCTCGAGTACTCCGGACATTTTTGGCCGACGCAGTTATCAGCCGTGGATGTGACGAACGGCCAGACCGCTGAATCCTCGGCAACGTCGGTGAGTTCAGCCTTGTCACCAGACACGGTTCGGTGGCGCCACTCTCGCACCTCGTTGAGATCGCCAGCGAGCGCTGTCGCCATATCCGTTGCCTGTTGCAATCGATGCAGACAGAGATAGTTGGCCCGCCCTTTCAGTAGCGCCGTCGTGACGGGACGCCCGACTGCTTTGCTAATCATAGGCAGATCGCGGTGGTACAGCTGGTCCTGGAGGGCTTTGGTGCCCGTGCTGATAATCGTCTTGCGGCCACTGAGAAGCGCCGGTAACAGGTAAGCAAATGTCTTGCCTGTCCCTGTGCCCGCTTCGACAACGAGTTTATCTGAATTGGCGATGGCTTCCGCGACCGCTTCCGCCATCCACGCCTGTCCGGCGCGCGGCTGGAAGCCGGGCAAGAGGTCTTTCAGGGGGCTCTGCTCGCCAAAGAATTCGGTCAAATTTACCACGGCCGCCAGATTACACGGTTATGCGAATGGTGGCCTTATGGAATTTTGGCAAGAACGCTGCAAAAACCGTCTTTATCGCTGCCCGGCAATGTTCTTCAGCAAGCGTTGGTCGGCTTTGACGGAGAAACGCAAATACGGACCCGAGGCTGTGTAACGCGCCTGCTCGAAGTCACTGTCGTCAAAGCCAAGGAAATTGTAGCCGAGCGTCACCCACATGCTCCGACCGATGTTGTAGCCGACGTCAAGGCCCAGCCCATAATCGATCACTTTTGACTGGTAAGAATGGTAGATGCTCGCGTTCGCCCCGGCGTCCCAGCGCTCGCTGAATCCGCGGCGATAATCGACGCCAATCAAATCGGTGTACCCGGTATAGCCGTCGCCACCGAACTCACTACGCACGAACTTGAACGCATACTGCAAGGACAGCTGCGTGGCGGCATTGATGCGGCGATTGGCGTTGAAATTATTGATCAAGCGCCAACTCTTCTGTTCGTCGAACCCGGTTGCTGCTCGGTCGTACACAAGGTCGATGCGATCCAGGAACGACCACTTCTGATCCGCAACGCGGTTGGCCCAACCAAAGCGCAGATTTGCCTGGGTGAGTTCGTTACCCAGAATATTGTCTGCCTGGAACATCGTCAGGCCGGCGGACAGGCCGTGGCCCGTCGTTGGTTGACGGTACCACCCCATCAGCATCGAGAGACGCTCCTCGGAATCCGAGTTGCGGGATTCCAGTCGCGCGTTCGCGCTCCACAGATCTGTCGTGAACATTGCTCCCACGTAAGCGGCTGTGAAGTCCTCGTTGAGTAAACCGGAAGGCAATTCACGGTCCGAGTCGAACAAGCGCGCATTGGAGTCAATCAGCGTTTCGCTATGATCGACGCCAATATCGACAATCCAGTTGTCGTTGAGCTGAAATCCCTGGATCAGGCCGATGTTGCCGAACAGCCGCGGACCGAATTCGGTGGTCTCGTTCGTCAGGAATGAATTGATTTGCGCGCGGCTCCATGGTGTCGCACGCACACCTAAACGTGTGGTCTGTGCATCCAGGTTCTTTCCTTGAGCGTCTTCATACTCCGCGACGAGATCAAGACCATCGGCAACACGATAGTCGGCACCTACGACATACTGTGCGGGATAGTCCGTGTTGCCGGCATCCTCACTGATGGCGGTACTGCTACTGATGCGAAGATTGACCTTGTCGTCGAACACTTTTTTCGCCAAACCAAATTCGACAAGATCGCTCGTGCTTTTCTCACCGTCGTCGAATTTGTCCTCGGCGTGGGACAAACCGAAGCGCGCCGTGAAGTTGTCCCGGTCGTAGCGCAGCAGGCCGCGCGCAACATTGCGAATCGCGTCGGTCTGCAAATTTTGCTGCCAGCCGGCATCACCTTCGAATGCAAATCGATCGCCCAACTTGGCACGTGCATCGACACCGACGCGCCGCACGCCGCGCTCTGCGTCGCTCTGGTAGCCCATGCCAAAAACATCATCGACCTCGCCGATAAATGCGCGAACATCGACGTTTTGGCCGTTGTGCTCAATTTCTACGCGATGCGCGGAACCGCCCTGGTCGACACCTGCCACAGTTGCGTTCGAATCCGCGACCTCCGCCTTCAGAACCGTTTGATCATCAATCTGCCAACGGAAATCCACGCCGGTCAGGTCCGCTTCGGCGCCCTGAGTCGAGTCATTGATATGGGTAATACCGAACTCAACGGAATCATCGCCGAAACGAACCGATCCGCGACCGCCGGCGACGACGTCATCCGTTCCAGCTGACACAGACTCATACTCAACGACGATAAAGATGGGGTTAAGATCGAGATCACGACTGGGAACCGGCTTTTTGAAGTACAGCGTCCCATCGAGCGTATCGAGATTGTAGTCAAGAAATCTTGCCTGAGTCTGCGCACTCAGTACGACACCTGAGTCGAAGCGATCTCGCACCTCGATACGCACAATTTCACTGTTTGCAATGATCGGTGTGGTACTTAAGCGATAGAGACCAGAAGTCCCATCGCCACGAATCTCGTCGCGATTGAAAGACTGGTCTGTTTCTGCGGCAAAGACCGCGTAACCGACGTTGTCGCCACGATACTCGCTCTTGAGGCCGTTAAAACGTCGTTGGTATCGCGCGAGCTCGGCAACGGACAGACCAGTGTCGAAGTCGCCAAACAACGCATAAAACTGTTGACGTTCGATCTTCACGTACAACTTGCGCTGGCTGGCGGCCTCGAAACGCTGCTCGCTGACGTCGGCATAAAGTGAGTAATAAGCATTTGGATCAACAACCGTGTCGAAGCGGTCACGACTAATGTCGCGATCGCGCGCGGAATCGAGCGCGAGCGTCAAGAGGTATTCGCCCTTTATGGATCCTTTGGCGAAGAAAGCTACACGTCCCTCGTCGTAGTAGCCGTCTTCATGACCGGCGGCCACGGCCGCGCCGACATTATCGGACAGCGTATTGTAGCCGGCTGTACCTTCGGCGAAGCCAACGAGAATCCAGTCGCGTTGCGCAGGTTCGAGCCATGCGCGAACTTCCTGTTCACGATAGTTCTCGAACGGCAAGACAACCGTTACCTCGCCGGTTTGCGTCGTGGGCGCCAATTCGATGTAGGCGATACCCTCTGCACCAACCCGATAGGATGCGTTGCGCGTTCCGATCTCGACCAGGGCATTCTTACGATCGTTTTCTTCATCCCATGCGGACCGATACGGCGCATCAACCCGGAATCGACCTACGGCGCCCGCACGAGCCGGTTTGTTGCTGCGATCGAACAACCGAAGAGCAATCACCGGCTGGCTCTTGCCATCGGCGACCAATGTAGATAGTTCTTCGACGAATTCAGCTCGAATCGGTCCGCCAGTATAGTGAATAGTGCGACGTATGCCTTTGGCTTTGCTGCCGTCGGCATTAAATATAACCGCACGCAATTGGTTCGCGCCCTCAATGAGGTCGACACCCGCCCAGCGTGACACCACGACGGTCCTCGCTGCGTTCATCGCCTCTCCGGCGAAATTGAGTTTGTTGACCGGCGCGCCATTCAAGGTTAGTTCAACGGTCTGCCCGGGCTCGTGCTGAATCGAGACCTTTGTCGCCGGAATGGCCGGCGCAAAGCCTTTCTCAGGCAGCAATATCGCATAACCCTTGATCAAAGAATCCAGCGGCGGTTCTTTCTGCGACGAGGGCATACCGGCCTGCTCGTCTACGTGCGCGCGACGCTTGCGAACCTTTTCCGTGCCCGGAATCGCCCCGACCGTCGAGGTTTCCTTGGTGCCGCTGAACTCCTGCGTAACCTCAAGGAATGAAGGCTGTGCAGGCCGAATACCATTGATGACCAGCTCGACCCGGCGGTTTTTCTGCCGACCGGCGGCGGTTCGGTTATCGGCAACGGGATCATCGGGGCCATGACCTTCAGTCTGAATATTTTCATGCGCGATCTTTAGTGCGTCTGCGATGTAACGAGCTGCCGAGGCCGCGCGAGCTCGAGCCAGAACATAGTTATCTGCAAAAATATGCCGGTTTTGCGGGCTGATTCTCTGGCTGTCGGTATGGCCGACTGCCGACAGCTGTATGTCACCTACACCCTGCCATTCGGAAACAAGTCGATCGAGTTGCTGTTTGTCGCGCGGCGACAGCGTATCAGACAGCACATCGAACTTCAGATCGAGCACGTAGCCTGCTTTCTCCACTGTCGCTGGCTCGCGGATCATTTTTGTCTCCACGACGGGCGTTTTCTGCTTCGCCTCCATAGGCGTATCAAACGTCGCGAGGGCTTTGGTAACCAGCTCACCATCGACATCATCTTCGATTGTCGCGAGGAAACTCACTTTGCTCGTCCAGTTTCCGAACTCGCCATCCAGTGCCATGGATACGGACGGTCCAACAAGATGCGGATCGCCGACGGCTACACCGTCTATCTTGAGTGTACCCGGCTGATACGCGACACCTTGCGGCAACATAATCGTCAGGTCGATATTTTCGATCTCGACATTGCCAACGCCATCGAGTGTCAGGTTGTACGTAACTCGCTCGGTACTCTCGGTACCGGCGTTACGCATTTCGATATCGATGCGACCCTCAGGGCGCGGCTTGCGGCGCAGATAAAAATCGGCACGCTTGAGGCTGCCCGGCGACAGTTTGACGAACTGCGAATCGGCACGACCTGCGTACCCCGGCGTATCGGCACAACCAATTACGTCGAAATAAGCGGGTACGGTAAACGTGTCCAGCTGAGCGACGTGAGTTCCTGGTGCGAGGCCCTCGAAGTGATAGCGACCGCCCTCGTCCGTTACCGCATAGCGGCCATCTTCGAGATAGACCCGAATATCGGCCACGCCCTGCTCTTCGCTAAACGACTCCTGGCTGCAGTCCGCCTCGAGCACCCGACCAATAAGCGTCGCCGTCGTGCGAAACAGGTCCTCGGTTAGCCGAATGGTCGCAGTCGACTCATTGGATATCAGACCGCCAGCAGCAAACGCTGTGGCTGTGTTTACGAGTTCTTCGTCTTGATGGCCGCCGACAACTTCGACAACGTAAAAAATCTGTGTTCGCCCGGCGACAGGGAGCGATGCAATAGAAAACTCCAGCGTGCCGTGGTCGGGACTAATTACCGGATCCGGCGCGTCCGCTCCGTCGATTGTCACGGAACCGGATACGAGTCGTAGTCCAGGCGGCAAGCGATCAACAATCGTTATGTCGTTGGCGACGCCTGTTGACGACGTATTCTCCAGCAGTAACTCGTAGCGTACGAAGTCGCCCGGTGAGGCAACGGTCGTCAATGTCCTTTTCTGCAGGAACAATGCCGACGACAGCGGATCCAGTGGAATATCGATGGCAATCGAGAGATCGCCTGATTTTGAAAATGTATTACCGAAAGATGCGGGACTCAACAGATAGGGCGCGCCCGGCAAGTTCTGCAGATCCGTAGTTGACGCCGACGAAGGCGCGACGTAGGCGGCTGGTGGTGTAACAACCAGCCGGTAATCTCCGTCCGGAACGACGGGAAATCGGAATTCACCGGGCCCGAATACATACGACGTTCCTGAACTATCGGTGATGGTACCGCCGCTGACGATCAAAGATGGAAATTGGCTAACACCGTCGTTACCGTAAACCGTTGCGGATAATCCGGTCACCGCATCGACGATTTCGATCGTGGATCCACTGACAACGGTTCCCGTTCTCGATTCAAAGACTCGTTGCACGGGATCCAGCTGTGCGCTTGCCACAGCAGTGTCACCCGAATCCGCGGGATCGATGTAATCGACCGAAATGCCTGACTGGGGTGAACCCTGCAAAACACAGTCGCCTGCAACGGCGACGCCAGAGCTAATCGGTACATAACCCGTGAATACGCCGGTATCGAGACCTGTCTCGGTTAGCTGAATCGTTTCGCTGTCGCCGCTACTAACACTACCGACTGTAACAACAACACTTTCGACAACTTGGTAATCCAGGTTTTGGTCCGCGTCGACGAGGCGTATGAAAGCCGACTCGCCAATGTTGTAGGACGAGGTCGCACTAATATCCTGCACAAGACTCGGATCGATCGTAGTGCCACCAACCAAAATGGGATCGGCCAGAGCGACGAATGCACCGCCTTGCATGCAGGCGGCCGGACCCGCTGTCTCCTGGTTTTCACCCGCTCCGCCGCCGACGATGCGAGTGAAATTCACGCTCGCAGGGCTACGCACGACTGCAGTAACGACGGAAACCTCGTTACTTGGAACGGTCGTCAGCTGGCCGCCGAGATCGAGATGCTCAAGCGACGCCTGGTTGGAGATAACTGCGCCGGGCGGGCTGGCGGAGGCCGCTCCCGAGATTAGAAACGAAGCGCAAAAAACGGCCAGAAGAGCCCGCAAAATTGCATTGCGAGAACGCCAGACGTGCCTCGGGGGAAGCTTTTGCTCCCCCCGAGAATTGGCTTCTACACGGTCACGAGGACTTCGCCCAGGTGGCTCAGTCCCATGTGCGACCTGGCGCAGGTCACTCAGATGAGTGACCTGTCGTCCGGTCGAAGTGTATCGTCCATTGAACACCGTGATTTGAGCTTTGACTGCTTTACGGAGTAGTCAAACCCGACTATCGGATCTTCGCCCGGAACTTCACAGTCAGCGTTGTAGACGTTGCAGGCGATACTGGCGCGGCAAGCGTCAGATTCCTGAACGTCACATCCGCACCCTGTAGCACTGCTGATCTCTCGCAATCGCTACCTGCCGTCGTTGAAAGTACACAATAAGTTGTAATGGCATTATTGGTAATTTCGGCATCTGACGCTGATGCATTGTAGGTGAGTAACTCAACGTCCAGCTCGCCCACCAAGTCATCGCTGATAGCGACATCCGTTGCGTCCGCCGATCCACTGTTCACAATGGTGATCGTGTACTCAATTGTTGCGCCAGGAATTGCCGGGCCGCCGCCATCGACCGTGTAACCTTTGGTAATCGCGAGCGACGCAGCCGTAACAATGAAACCATCAATAGCTGCTTCGGCTCCGTCGTTGCCCGCATCAGCTGCGACACTTTCGACCGTCAAAATGCCATCGGCCCCACCGTACGTGATCGTTCCGGCACCACCGCTACCTGGCTCCATGGCCGTCGCTGTGAGTTGAACGCCCGACACGTCGCCGTCCACCAGGCTCAGCGCAAGGTTCGCATCGCCCCAGACGCGAATCCGAATCGAGGCATCAGCCACCAGCGTATCCGCGAACTGAGGTCCACCCTGAATCGGGTCGGCGCCACCGACGCTGACCGCATATTCAATGGTGTCGAGGTCCACGTTGTCTGTCTGACCACCAACCGCACCACCCGTCATATGCGCGAGCGCGAGAGCGAAATCGAGGTCCGCGTTACTGGTATTGGTCAGCGTGAAATCGACCCAGGCATCCTGCTCACCCGGGGAGACATCTTCAAGATTGGTGTCAATCGGCACCAACGTGAAGTCCACACGACGATCCACCTTGAACGTAACGGAGGCCGTCTCTTCAGGTTGAGCCACGCTACCTACGTCGTAGTTCACCTTGGCTTCATTGAGAATATCGAAACCCGCGGTTGTTCCTGCGGCCATCGCCTGCTGCCCTAGCAGCAACGCGGTAACTAAGGCACCGAGCCTTAACACCAGACCTATTTTTCCATTTACAAACTTCATCACGGTACTCCTTACCTTTGTCGCAAAAACCGGCACTCCGCCGGGCAGGTCAAATCAAAAACCAAAACAGAACCTGCGGTCTGTTTTGCCCAAATGAGGGTCTGCAAATAAATCGCAATCCCTATTCCAAGTTCTCTATTCCAATACAGCCGCGAAGCGCGCAATACCCTGTGCGCCGACTTCGAGGTCGTTTTGCATTACCCAGCGAACATCGGTGAAATCCTCGGCGCGAGCGTCGCGAACCTCGCCCTCTTCGACGATTGTCAGTTCATTCGCCGCCGCGAAGGTCACGCCTCCGTCAACCGAGAATTGAATATCCATGCCAGGACCGAACGCTGAGCCATCGACATACATGAGGTCTTCGGCGATCGGGTTAGTAATCACGACGTTGTCCGCAGGCTCGGCACTCACGTTAGTAAACGTGATCGTGTAGACCACGCTCTCACCCGGCACAACGACCTCGACTGCAACCAGTCGGGTCTCCGGCTCGCCTGCCTTATTAACGATGACCTCCTCTTTCTGTACAGTGGTCTGTACATCGAGGTGTCCCTGTTGCTGCGCCATTGCTACTGTGGCCGACGCGATCAAAATAACGCTCATCAGGATTTTCATAACAGCTCCTCGCTGTAGTTGCTTCGATCAAAAAACTGGTTAATCAATGACTACCTGGAAGACGATTACCTGTGGCCCGCTTGCGGTTGTCAGGTCGCCCAAACGAACGACTACAGACGGTGTACCCGTGGCGTCGTATTCGCCGGTGTCCGCGTCATTCGCATCGGTTATCGCAGCACCGTTCAGGTTGATGCTGCCCGGCACAAAGGTGGTAAACGCGGGAATCGAATCGCGAACGACACTCGCCGTCGCGGTACCTGCGCTAGTGACATTTACGGTGATCGTATAGCTAAGCGTCGCGCCCGGAATGGCTTCGCTGCCACCAAATTGATCGCTCACAAGCTGCGCTTTGACGATATCGACCAGCACGTCTGAGACCAGGTACTCGCCGGTATCGAGAGCCTCACCACCTGTCGAACCGACTACGGCATTGGCGCCGCCATCACCCTGCCCGGCAAAAACGGTGCCTGGAAGGCCTGTGCCGGTTGCCGAGGTTGCGGTCAGTTCGCTGCGACCAATTTGACCGTTAAGCAGGCCGCCAGGAATGTCATTGACCAGAAATACGCTGAGGGACTCATCCGCCAGTAGATCAGGATCGTTCGTGCCGGGTATGTATGGCTGATCGCCGGCGTTAAAATCGCCGCTGGCGTCCGTATCGAGGTAAATCGCAGGTACCGCCGCGATCGGATCAAAATCATCAGCAGCGATCAGGTTGTCGATCGACAGTTGAAACGTCTCGGAGCCATTGCCCGTGTTCGTCACCAGGAACAGCAAATCACGACCAGTCTCACCTGGCGCAACCAGCGTCTGCGGACTTTGCAACGTCACCGTAACGTTAATACGTTCGGCAACAGCAATCGTTGTGGTATTGGATTGAAGAGTGAGGGGCGTGCCGACGAGGTCGAAATCGACTACAGCGGTATTCTCGATAATCGTGCCAACGGCGGTACCGACAGCGCCGGCCGGGCTACTGAGTACGCAACAGAAACACAAGAAAAAAGCGCGTCGCATCCATGCGAATGCCGGCGCAAACGTAAAGCTTGCCGTGTCCAAGGTTCATTCCTTTCAGGGCAACGTACACGCGCGCTGCCTGGCGCCTTCTCGCTATCATTGCGAGACATGACGCAACTCTTATGGAAACTCACATTGAACGCATTGTTTTCGGCGTTTTAGTCATCAATTTGTGATTCGCCTCACACTTTGGCCGTGAAGCCGCTCACAATAAGGATGCCTTGGTTGATGCGGTTTTTAGGGCTGGAAAGGCAGCCGCTGACGCGCAATATGTCAGTTAATTGAGGCGTTATCGGCGACGAACTTTCGGAAATCGTCAGACGGGTCGAACAATAGAGAGTTTTTTCATCTTGGAGCGCAGCGTACTTGGCGGAATCCCCAATTTCGCCGCAGCACCCGACTCCCCGGCAATCTTCCAGCTTGCATCTTCCAGTACTGCGACGATGTGTTCCCGCTCGACAAGTTTCAGTTCCGAGATCATAGTGAATCCCATGGACTCTTCGTCGAGTTCGGAATCGATAAGCAGCGGTTCGGCCAGATTGAGTACGGGACCGCTCGAGGAGATCAACGCTCGCTGAATGATGCCTTCCAGTTCACGCACATTGCCCGGCCAGGGATAATGATGCAATTGACTCATCATCTGAGCGGATATTTCGGTCACGTCACGTCCCAGTCGGACCGCATGCAAATGTACGAAATGCTCCGCCAATAATTGGATGTCATCGCCGCGGTCTCGCAACGCCGGCAGCTCAATAGGGAATGTATTGATTCGATAATAGAGATCTGAACGAAATTCGCCGTTCTGAACTGCGAGCGCAAGATTGCGATTCGTCGCCACGACGAGACGAACGTCGACCTTAATGGGCCTGCCGCCACCCAATCGATCAAACTCTCCCTCCTGCAAGACTCGCAACAGTTTCGCCTGGAGTTCAACTGGGATTTCGCCGATCTCGTCGAGAAACAAAGTGCTGCCATGCGCCAAATCAAAGCGCCCGCGCTTGGAACGATCAGCTCCCGTAAACGCACCCTTCTCATGGCCGAACAACTCACTTTCGATAAGATTTGCCGGTAGCGCGGCACAATTGACTTTTACGAGCGGGCGTGAATGACGCTCGCTGAGATCATGAATTGCGCGTGCGATCAGTTCCTTGCCCGTACCTGTCTCGCCCATGATCAGTACCGGCGTTTTCGTCGGTGCAACTTGCTCCACCAGCTGCAAACTCCGCAGTACCGCGTCGCTTCTGCCAATAATTTCGTCGAAACCATGGGTCAGTTCGATTTCCTGACGTAGGTAAACGTTTTCTGCTTCGAGACGATCTGTCGCCAGCCGCAGCCGGTTCAACGCATCATCAAGTTCGCTTCGCGACTTGGATCGAAGAACGAAGTTGGCAAACAACTCTGCAAACATCTTCAGGTCTTCAATATCCTGATCCGCCCAGTCCTTTTGCTCTATCAATCGGCCACAGGTCATCCCGCCCACCACTTCACCAGCGACCGCCAAGGGCAAGACGACGAGTGATTTCAGGTCGTACTTTTGTAGTGTCGATTTATCGACCTTGAATTGTTCCGGCAAGTTCTCAACATCGTCGATACGTACAGGCTGCAACGATTTCAACTGCTCGCCGAATTCGGGAAACAGCTGCATTGAAACAGGATCGAACGCGTTGTTATTTTGACCCCAGGTGTGCGTAACTACGGCTAAGTTGTTCCTGGAATTCAACAAAAATATGGTTGAGCGATCCACGCCTGCGAACTCACAAACGTCCTTCATGCAACTCTCGATAATCGCGTCGCTTTCTTCATCGGGCGCCATGACAAGACGCGAGGAAACAGACGCAACCAAGACTTGAAATCGGCGTCGATGGGCGAGCGCTCTTTTGGTTGCTTGCACGTCTGTGGTATTGCTTTCGACAGCCCACATGCGGTGTAGCAACCCACCTCGAATAATGCCGACCATGTTTATATGTAACGAACGGTCCTCACCCCCGGGCGTTTTGTACTCCAGATCATAGCCATCCAAGCGGTAGTCATTCTTGATAAAAGTCTTGAAGTACGCCTCATGTGCCACAATGTTCTTGCTGCTATCCAGCTCTCCAAAGCGATCGCCGATCACTTCTACCGGATCGTCAGCTTCAAGTTCTCTGGCGAAAATGACATTGCAGTCCTGAAGAATAGCGTCGTAGCTGCGCCGCACTTGCTCCGCGATCGGCAGGTCAACAGACATCGGAGGGTCAAACCGATAGCAATAGACGGAATTGGACGTACTCTGGAACAGGTATCGAAACCGTTCCTCCGCCTGATATTCAAAATACTTGGAGACTTCGAGTTCACGTCGCGTGTCGAGAATAGCGGAATCTCGCTGTTTCCGATTCAGGAACGCAACGATGAACCCGATAGTGATCATTGCGAAGGCAATGAGCGAAAAAATCAGGTGGGCCCTTTCCACTGACAGGAAGGTCGAAACCACGGGCTCCGCCTGCGACGACTCTGCGAGATGCAGCATCTCGTAAACGATTTCCCAGACATGAGCCATGACCGCAAGTACCAGCCCGGCGACTATGAGTCGACCACCGTGCGGCAGCCATCGGTTGCTCACGGAACCGCGCAGCAGGAAAAAGTAGAGTAAGGCGACTGCGATAACGACGGCGCTCAGATCGAGGACACCGTAAACCAGCTGCGACTTCGACGCATCAATCACCAGATCGCTCCTTGGCTGGCAATTACAGACACACCACAACCGGTACAACAGGCAGCGACAAATCCGGCGCGATTATCGTCGCCGCAACGCTCATGCCGGCTGTCTGGTGTTCGATTGTACGTTAAAGCCTTGGTTGCACAGACTTTTAGCATCCTGATGCTCTAAAAGTCACGGTATTTCGTGACTTGGTCGACATGTCGCGCGTTCGCGTCCAACCCTGGTTTTTGTGCGCTTACTCAATGACTTACGCAAGTTACTGAATTAATTGAATATTGCGACAAAATTACGGACTCAAATCGCGTTTGGCACGAAATCTGCACTATATGGGTTGTGGGGCGCAAAAGGCGCGAATTTGCAGGTCGCGCGCTCCCTCAGAATTGGGCTTTTTTGAGGAGATAACCGTGCAAGAACAGGAGAAGGGCATTGACCTGGTACTAATCGCTGACAATGCGGGCCGTGCATCGATGCTTCGAGACGCACTGGAGGATTCCGGGATCAATGGCGTTATTCGACGCCTGGAACCCGGCAGTCCGGCGATCGACTGCGCCCGCAGGGCCGGCGCCTACCGGCAGAAAAACCTGCCCGACCTCATTCTGTTCGATTACGCGGATCCCAACGAGCGCACTACGTCAGTACTCCGCGACCTCGCATTTAGCAAAGAAAAGGCACGCGTGCCTGTCATTCTATTGACCAGTCGCAATTCTCAAGACTTGCTCGATACCGGGGACGTCGGCGGCAAAGAGACCATCATGTTCTCGCCGACCAGCCTGAAATCGTTTGTGGGCAAGATGAGGATCGAGAAGCGGACGTCTTTCTTCAAGGCATTGGATACGCTCTACCAATACGGGCCGATTCTCGTTCAAATGCCTGAATCCTCTCGGCAATACGGCTACGGGCGCACCGCGCTTTCAGCCTGATCCAGGTTTCGAACAAACCCGAAAAAAAACAGCTCCGACACGCCTCCGCCCAGACGGCAAGAGCCTCTATTCCTGGCACTTTGGCTAAAGAACAACCGGTTTCGGCCGCTACCGATTATTGATAGGGCTCCGGAGCCAGCCTCGTGCATGGATCTGCACCAACCACAACGAAAGTTCGTAGTCATGCGCCTACTCTTCGCGAGAGTGTATTTCACGCACTTGAGATCGCGAATGACGATGCGGGAATTAGCAAAGCCGTAGATCTGCTTTTAATCGCGTTGATTTCGGCAAGTGTCATTGCGGTGATTCTGGAGTCGATTGCCAGCTTTGAAGCCAAATACGCTGAGGCCTTATCCGTTTTCGAGGTCATCACTGTTGCTGTATTCACTGTGGAATACGTGTTGCGGATCTGGAGCTCTGTTGAAGCAGACAGTTCGCCTGGCACGACACCTTTCCAGGCGCGATTGCAGTATGTGTTTTCATTCCACGCAATCATTGACTTTGTCGCTATACTTCCATTCTACCTCTTAATGTTCGGCGCATTCGGCAACATCGATATGCGCTTTCTTCGAGCAATTCGCCTCTTGCGCGTGTTGAAACTCACGCGCTATTCCGCCGCTATGAACATGGTCTTTATAGTTTCTCGGGAAAATGGGCGTGCGCTCGCTGCTTCATTTCTAATTCTCGTGACAATCATGCTTCTCGCCGCATCGGGCATGTATTATTTCGAGCGCGCGTCGCAGCCGGAAGCCTTTGGCAGCATACCGGCCGCTATGTGGTGGGCATTCGCGACGTTGACGACTGTGGGCTATGGTGACGTAACTCCAATAACGGTCGGTGGCAAAATTTTTGGCGCGCTCATTACAGTTGTTGGTATCGGCATGGTCGCGCTGCCAACCAGCATTCTCGCCAGCGGTTACAGCCAACAGTTGAAAGTGAGCGCGTCGCGTTACCAGGACAAGGCCGATGAGGCGCTGGATGACGGCATACTCAGCGACGAGGAAATTCGTGATCTGGAATTGCTGCGCGTTGATCTCGGTCTGGGCAAGCACACCGCGAGTCAGATTCTGGACGCCGGGCGCGTGCGCAGAGCGTTACAGCAAGACAACAATTTTTGCCCACATTGCAAACAGGCGATCAGGCCCGGATAGGTGTGGCGTCAGTGTACGGGCTTCTTCGGCGCATTGATGTCATAGCGCCGTATTTTCTCCACAAGCGTCGTTCGCCCCACACCCAGCAGTTCGGCGGCGCGCTGAACCACGCCATCCGACTCAACCAGCGCCTGGTGGATCATGTCCTGCTCAATTTTCGCGAGGTATTGTTTCAGATCGAGGCCGGAGCTGGGCAAATTCACGTGTATACCACCGGACGTGGGATTGAGACTGCTGCTAAGCACTTCGGTCGTATCAGGTTGAGCGTCTTCACGCTCAGCGATGGGCCAAGGCAAGTCGCTACTCTTTACAACGCCGTTCGGTTTGATCACGACCAAGCGTTCCACGAGGTTTGCCAGCTCTCGAACATTTCCTGGCCACGAATATTTTTCCAGGATGTTCATTGCGCCCGCGGAGATTTGCAACGAAACGGATTGCGCCACACACATGCGATAAACAAACTCGTCGATTAGCGGCGCAATGTCCTCGCGTCGCTCGCGCAGCGGCGAAATCTCGATAGGAAAGACACTCAGGCGGTAAAAAAGATCTTCGCGAAACCGCCCTGCTTCGATTTGATTGGGCAGATCACGATGGGTTGCAGCAATCAACCTGACATCGACTGGAATACTGTCGGCGCTGCCCACGCGCTCAATCAGACGTTCTTCAAGCACGCGCAATAACTTGACTTGCATTACGGTCGGCATGTCACCGATTTCGTCGAGAAAAAACGTCCCTCCCTTCGCCTGCTCGAAACGACCAGCGCGAGCACTGACGGCGCCGGTAAACGCGCCTCGTTCATGACCGAATAGCTCACTCTCCAGCAAGCTCTCCGGGATCGCCCCGCAGTTCACGGCGACAAACGGTCCTTTGCGCCCGGATTTTTCGTGAATCTGTCGAGCTACGACCTCTTTTCCAGTGCCTGACTCGCCCGTGATCAACACTGTTGCGAGCGACGGCGCGACCTGCTCAATCATTCGCCGTACCAGGTCGGTGTCAGCGCTATTGCCGACCAGTCGGCCGTCCACGCGCGGTTTCGTTTCCGAGTGGTCTGTGTGGCTGTGAGATGCACGAATATCCGCAAGGACTTCGCCCAGCGCGTCCAGGCGCACGGGGTAACTTAGAGAATGAAACCGCGCCCAGGGATATTCCTTGTGCAGTTCGCTTGAGTTCATGTGCCCGACTCTTCAGATATCATAACGATCGGGATGTTTGGATCGAGTCGACCGACGTCGTCAACGAGATTACGAATGTCCTTGTCGCTGAGGTCAGGCCCGATGAAAACAGCCTCAAGACGGCCGTCGCCAACTTGTTGCCGCCACTTGGCGGGCGTTGCCGTGCGCACGTCGTGGGCATCCATGAATTCGATGAGCTCTTTGAGGTTGTCCGCGGCCGTCCCGGCGCGATTGATCACCATTATCATGCTCTCCATGCTGTCCATCACTTTTGCACCCGCGTTCTTACTCTTTGTTTCTAAACATCCTTTCGACCGAATCACCAAATTTGATACTTTTGAAACCAAATATGGATATATGCTTGCTACGTGCTCACATAATAGTCTTTTTTCACCAGATTAGGAATTTCGAAAGGGTCGAATTACTATATATGGTCTTTTTTGTGTCTTTTTTGGATGCTTCGGGTTGGGAGGCACTCCAGTGCTCTTTTCTGACGCTCCCGCCGGGCCGCCAACCCCTTGTCGTGGCTACTAAAGAATGTTCGAGCGAGGCCGATAAATTATCTTATGGACTTCGTTTCGAAGATTTTTGGCGCCAATGGCCGCAACCCCAATCGACCCGCGAGTGTCTCGGTTGCGTCCATTGCCGACGGCGCACTTGACACTTTGGGTAGCGTCATTCGTGTGATGGGCGACGAGTCGTTCCCGCTCGAAAAGGACATCGATCCTGCCGTGTTCCCTGTGATGTGCAGCGAGTTCGCACGCCACGTCGAAAATGGGGCCGCCGTGCCGTCTTTCGATATTCCGCAATCGGCTGACGGGTCACGTGAGTGGGGACGAATACGGCGATTTTTTGCAGATCGACGGCACGCCGAGAAATCGTTTGTTACAGAACGCCTGCAAGACTATCGAGGGGTTGTCGACGATCTGGTAACGGGACTCAGAGATGTCGGTCAGCGCGACCAGACAACCGAGTCCAGCGTTCGCGAGAGCCTAAACAACATTGAAGACGCTGTTGCAACGGGCATTTTGCCGCGCATCAAGGCGGCATTGACGGAGACCGTATCGCAAATTAACGATACTTTTACCGAACAAAAGAAAGAATACGAAACGCAACTACACGAGTTGAACGAGAGAATGTCGAGCCTTCGACAGGACCTTGTTGCCGCTCGCGAAGAGATGAAGCGCGACGCACTCACCGATGCTTTCAATCGTGGCGCGTTTGATTCAGCGATCATGCAAAGCCTGAATATGCACTTCATACTGCAGCAGCCAGTCACACTGGTTATGGTCGACGTCGATAACTTCAAATACATTAACGACAACTTCGGACACGCTGCCGGTGATGAGGTATTGCGTGCCGTCGGCGATTGCCTCGCCCGCTCGTTCATTCGCAAGAGCGATTTCGTGGCCCGTTATGGAGGCGATGAGTTCGCCGTTATCCTGACCGATACACCGGCCGAGTTTTGCGGCAAGCTAATGCAGAGGTTCCTCGAGCATGCGCGCGAGATTAGCGTGCCGTCCGCTCCCGGTGAGGCGCTGGTTGCCTGCTCCGCGGGCTACACCGAAATCGTGGATGACGATACCGTAACATCGTTACTCAAACGCGCCGACAAGGCACTTTACCAGGCGAAAGCCGAGGGTCGCGACCGCGCGGTCTTCATTGGCCCCGAAGATACCGATTTATATCGAGATTCTCTCCTCGATCGTCCTAAAGCAGCGGCCAAGTCTGCCGATAAATATATAAGAGACGATTTCCGTTTGATCCCAGGGCACGGAGGGACACACTTTGGACTTGGCGACATTAATCGGCCTGATCGGCGCGTTCGGTATTGTTTTGACGTCGATCATGCTAGGTGGCTCGGCCGGCACCTTTGTAAACACGCCATCACTCCTCGTGGTGCTCGGCGGAACCGTGCTTGTCACTATGATGAAGTTCAGCCTCGGCAAGTTCGCCGGCGCCGCCTCTATCGCAGTTAAGGCCTTCCTGTACAAGCCGTCCAATCCCGAGGAACTTATCGAGGAATCGGTCGAATTGGCGAAGGCTGCTCGCCAAGGCGGCCTGCTGGCACTCGAGGACCGCGAAATCAGCGACGATTTCATGAAAACCGGCCTCGGCTTGCTGATCGACGGCCACCCCGCCGATACCGTGCGCACCATGTTGCAAAAGGACCTGAACGAAACCCTGAAACGTCACAGTGACGGCCAGGACATTTTTAAAGCGATTGGCGACGTCGGGCCCGCGATGGGAATGATCGGCACGCTGATCGGCCTGGTGCAAATGCTCTCCAACATGGACGATCCCAAGCAAATTGGTCCCGCGATGGCGGTCGCGCTCCTGACAACGCTGTATGGCGCCATCCTGGCGAACATGTTCGCGCTACCGATCGCGGACAAGCTGGCCGTTCGAAGTCGTGAGGAAAACACCAGCAAGACACTGATAATCGACGCCTTATTGAGCATCCAGGGCGGTCAGAATCCGCGCATTATCGCGAGTATGCTGGAAGCTTACCTGCCCCGATCGAAACGCGCTGAGGAGGATGGCGGAGCCTGACCGGCGTCGCCTCAATAGCTATGTCTGACGGTGCACCACAAAAGGCAGAAAGCGGCGGCGTTCCGGCCTGGGTCATGACGTTTGCCGATCTAATGACATTGCTGATGTGTTTCTTCGTGTTGTTACTGGCTTTTTCCGAAATGGACGCTGCGAAATTCAAGCAGCTGTCGGGCTCGATGAAAGAAGCGTTCGGTGTGCAGTCTGAGATCGAGGTCAGGACCATACCCAAAGGCACCAGCGTCGTTGCCCAGGAGTTCAGCCCGGGCAAGCCCGATCCAAGCGCGCTCAACCAGGTGCGGCAGTTCACGATCGATTCAAACCGCAACACCCTGGACGCGCTTGATCGTGAACTCAAGGAAATCGAGGAGACCCGTGACCATGCGCGCCGGCTCCGCATGGCATTAAAGCAGGAACTGGAAAGAGGTGACGTGTCTATCCAGACAGAGGGCATGAAAGTCATCGTTCACGTCATGGAAAACGCCTCATTCAATTCCGGACTTGCCGATGTACGCGCAGGGTTCCTGCCGGTTCTGACCAAGATCGGCAATCTGATCGACAATAACAGCGGCGAGGTCACGATCTCCGGCCACACAGATAACGTACCCATCGCCAACGAGCGGTTTCGCTCAAATTGGGACCTGTCGACCTCTCGCGCCGTATCGGTCGCGCACGAATTGTTGCAAGTGTCGGAACTCGACCCTGGCAACGTCATCGTTACGGGTCATGCTGACACGCGCCCCCGCGCGCCAAACGACAGTGCCAAAAACCGGGCCAAGAATCGCCGTGTAGACATCGCAATCGTGCGGGGCAAAGAGATTGATGAGTACCGCACCTTGAGTATCACGGCGGCGCCCGAAAACACCGAAGCCAAAGAGGAATTGCGACCATGACGAGCGGATCGGAAAACAGACGCTCTTTTCGCATCAGCGAGTCTATCTACCTGAAGTATGAGATTCTCAGCGAAAAGGAATTCCAGGAAGGTCTGGAACATCGCAAGCTAAAGCTGGGCATGAATGACGGAGCCCAGGCAAAGCTCGTCGATATTGAAGCTCGGCTTAGCGAAGCAATTTACCTGCTTAACGCCGAGCACGGCAAAATGGGTCGCTGTATGACCTTGCTTAACGACAAACTCAATGTCGCTATCGATCAGATTCCGTCCCTGCGCGAAAAGAAACAAAGCCTCGTCAAGTCGCCACCTCAGACCTGCGATGTTGGCGCTGACGGTATGATCTTCTCAAGTGAGCGGGCTCTGAATGTTGGCGACAAGCTGTACATTCAGTTCCTGTTGTCGACGGACAACCGCTATGTCGAGACATTTTGTCACGTGGTGCGCCTTGATGAATCACCGGACACAAGTCGCCAGGATCTGCCCTACGGGATCGCGGTCGAGTTCCTGAATATGCCGCCGGCACAACGCGAAATTCTGATACAACACATGTTCAGCCGCGAGTCGGAAACTCTGCGGATGCGCCGCCTCGAGATGGATGCAATCTAAAGCATAGAGTTTTGCCGTCCGTTGCCCGCCGATGCGGTCTTCCCGTGTAGTTTTTGCATTAGGCGTGCTTCGCCAGTATTTAGCCCGCAATTGCGTGTCAGGTCCTCTACGCTTGCACCCAGCCTTGCCATACGAACCGCGTTTTCTATTGGTAGATTGCGTTCCGTCGGCGGGCTTTGTGGTGGCGTTTTCATATCCATGACCTTGACAGTGCGCTGCAGCTCGCCGAGTCGCCGCTCCAGCCGCTGCGTCGCCCTCATCTGCTCATGTGCTTTTTCGTCGTCGGACTCACTGAGCGCCTCGTCGGTGGTGCTATCCCAGAAATCCTCGATTCGTTTGCAGCGACGTTCGAAGCGGAATAGCGTGATGCATGCGATCGAAAGGACTACGGCGTTCGATGCCAGCAGCATGTACAGGAAATAGGATTCGTTCATCATCGTCATACATGCTCGTCAATTATGGGATTTTCGTCGCCGTCGTACTTATCGCCGTCGTGCTCATCGCCGTCATGCTTCTCCGGCGCTTTGTATTTCGGCTTGTCTCGGCGATCCGTCTCACGGTCTTTTTGTACCGGTTGCACCGGTTTGACCGGATAGCTCGGAGTAATGTGCTTGATACCTGAAAAGTAATCGCCCACTGCAGGGTTTCCCTAACTCCAGCGCTTCGCGGCGGCCCGCAGGCGCATGACAGCCTGGCCGTGAATCTGACACACGCGCGACTCCGATACGTCCAATACAGCACCGATCTCTTTGAGATTCAGTTCCTGCTCATAGTAGAGAGACAATACGAGTCGTTCGCGTTCCGGTAGCTGATCGATCGATTCCGCCAACTGCTCGCGAAACTGCGTCTGATACAACTCCTGGTCCGGCATCGGCGAGTCCGACGATGGTGGTTTGCGCTGTAACGTAGGCTCTTCGAGCGTTTCTTCAAAACTGAACAAGCGACTGCATGCGCTGTCTGCCAGAATCTTGTGATACTCGGCGATCGAGACATCCATGCGATCTGCGATTTCCTCCGCGCTTGCAGCACGCCCGGTCTCGCCCTCAATCGCATTAATCGCCTCCGTTACCTGTCGATACTTGTGATGAACCGATCGCGGCGTCCAATCATGCTTGCGTATATCGTCGAGCATGGCGCCACGAATTCGAATGCCGGCGTAGGTTTCAAAACTCGCGCCGCGCGACGCATCGAAGTTGCCGGCGGCCTCAAGTAGGCCAACCATACCGGACTGCATCAGGTCGTTGACGTCTACCGTTGCCGGCAAGCGTGCCGCGAGATGATGAGCGATTCGCTTGACCAGATCGACATGCTGCGTGACAAGGTCTCCGTCCGAGTATTGATTACGCGTCGCAATACTGCTGTAAGTATTCATGCGACCTTACCTCGCGTGGCAGAATTGCCCGTCAACAAACGCTCGAGAAAAAACTCGATACCACCGCTGGCATCCCGTGCGGCGGGTAGCGCATCGATTTTCGCGGCGATCTGCTGAAACGCTTCGCCGGAAGCGCTCCTCGGGTATACGTCCACAACGGCGCGTTGTTCCTGCACAGCCTTGACGAGGTAGTCATCACGTGGAACGTCGCCGAGGTGACGTAGCACAACGTCGAGATATGTCTCGGTAACCCGCGCCAACTTGCCGTATAGCGCTAGTCCGTCGCGCGCGCGACGGCTTTGGTTGGTGACTACGTGGAATCGGGAAATGCCATAACGTTGGCTGAATACTTTGATAAGCGCATAGGCATCCGTGAGTGACGCAGGCTCATCGCAGACCACGACTATCGGGTGCTGTGCTGCCTGCACGAAACGCGCGACTTGCGGCGAAATACCGGCCGCCGTATCGACGACCATCACTTCCGGCTGATTGGCCAGTTCGCTGAACGCCTGGATGATGCCGACCTGGGCCGCAGGTGGCAGGTCCGTCATGCAGAAGTTGCCGGAAGACGCCGGCACGATTCGAATGTTCCTGGGACCGCGGAGAATAGTGCTCTTCAAGTCCGCCTGACCGTCAACAACGTGCGACAAATTAAACCGTGGTTGCAGACCCAGGAGAACGTCAACGTTGGCAAGACTCAGGTCTGCATCCAGCAGACAGGTATTGCGTCCACGGCCACCAAGCGCAATCGCGATGTTCGACGCGACGTTGGTCTTGCCGACGCCGCCCTTGCCGCTGCAGACCGCGAGGACTTTCACAGGTTTGCGGTGCATGAACCGTTTCAGGTTCGATTTTTGTGAATTACTGCGCATTGGCGAAACCCTGTGTTGAAAACTCTTCAGCCATTGTTCGTTCATTAATGCGCGGGTGGCTGGATTCCATGCACTCGACGGCCTGGTTGACCAACCAGAGCTTCTTTCGCGCAGCGGGATGCAGGTCATCCGGAATGCGTTGTCCATCGGAGAACCAGGCGGCTGCCAGATCGTGTCGAATAAGCGCGCTCATGACACAGCCAAGCTGCGCGGCCTCGTCGATCTTCGTTACGATGCAACCTGCAAGCGGGACCTTGCTGAATTCACGAACGGTCTCATCCAAAGCGGCTTCCTGAGTGGCCGCGGAAAGGGTCAGGTAGAAACGCACTCGGTCGGCGTTTCGACCGTAAGCCGCAAGACGACTGGAAAGATCGCGATCACGCTGGCTGCGCCCTTCCGTGTCAATAAGAACGAGCTTCTTGTCTTGCAATCGTGTCAGCGTATCGGAAAGCTCATCGAAGCTGCTAGCCGAGTACACCTTGGCGCCGATGATGTTCGCAAATGCGTTCAGGTGCTCTTTTGCGCCTATGCGGTAGGAATCCGCACTGATCAGAGCGATATCGTCAGACCAGTTTTCCATCGCGAAGCGTGCCGCAATTTTTGCGATCGTGGTCGTCTTGCCTACACCGGTCGGGCCAATCAATGCGATCGTCCCGCCCTTTTCGAGCAAATCGTCATCTACGACCGGCAATGCCTGCGCCATCGCGGTGAGTGGTGCGCTCCAGAGGCTCTTGATGTCGTCCGTAGGCTCCAGCCGACCGATGATGAGGTTGGCCACGTCTGGCGCCACGCCGAGGCGCGCCAGGTTGCGCAGAAATTGGGCGCGCAACGGGAAGCGTCGTGACGCGTCCTTCCACACCAATCCACATAACTGCGTCTCGAGCAAACCACGCATCGAGGCCATCTCGTCTTGCAGCGTTGTTAATGACTGCCCTTCGATCGGTTGGTGATTCAGATCAGTTGACACGATCTCCACCGGTTTCTCGGTCGGCGGTGCAACATCATCTTCAGCCATTTCCGCCAGCAAATCGCTGTCGATATCAGCATCGGTATCCGTCGCAACGCCCATTGCCCTACGGACCAGCGCCTCGTCGTAGTCAATCGCTGCAATCACTTCGATACCATCGTCGACACGTCGATTCGACAGGATCACCGCATCGGGCCCCTGGTCCTCGCGCACACGGCGCAAGACGTGTCGCATATCCTTATCCAAATATCGCTTGATCTTCACAGTTGTTCCTCATTCGTTTACTCGCTCATTTCCTTGTTCGCTCAACCCTTACTTTTACTTACTACTCCACTCCTCGTGATCAGCTCACGGCGGCAATCATTTGAATTCGTTTGTCGTCCGGCACTTCGTTATAGGCAAGCACGTGCAGGTTGCGAATATTGCGCATCATGCGAGACATCCATGGCCGAACCTGCGGTGCGACCAGCAACACGGCCGGCTCACCGGCAATCTCCTGGCTCTGTGCCTTATCCGTCAGCGTCTGATGCAGTCGTTCAACCATTGCCGGCTCCAATCCCACGTTTCCACTTTCCTGTGCTGACTCATTCAAGATTCGTTCCAACTCTGGCTCCAGCGTCAGAACAGGGAGCTCAGGCCGCGTCCCCGCTACGTTGTGGACGATTGATCGCCCCAGAGCCACGCGTACAGCCGCTGACAAATCGTCGGGATCCTGACTCCGGGAACCGTGTTCCGCCAATGTTTCGGCGATCTTGCGGATGTTGCGCAACGGAATATTCTCTTCGAGCAGGTTCTGCAGCACGCGCATAATGACGCTCATCGGCAGCAATTTCGGTGTCAGTTCCTCGACCAACTTCGGCGAGGCCGACGCCAGACGGTCCATGAGCTGCTGGCATTCCTCATGGCCAAGAAGTTCGTGCGCATTGGTCGACAACAACTGGCTGAGATGCGTCGCGACGACGGTCGCCGGATCAACCACGGTATAGCCCAGCATCTGTGCTTCTTCACGCTGTGACGCTTCGATCCAGTAAGCTTCCAGCCCGAATGCCGGGTCCTCGGTCGCAATGCCATTGACCTTGCCGAAAACCTGACCCGGATTAATCGCAAGATCCTTGTCGATGTGAATTTCACTCTCGCCAATCGACACCCCAGCCAACGAAATTCGATAGGCGTTGGGCGCGAGATCGAGGTTGTCGCGAATGTGCACAGGCGATACCAGGAAACCGAGTTCCTCGGTGAGCTTCTTGCGTACACCCTTGATACGCCCGACCAACGGCCCGTTTCGTTGTGAGTCCACCAGCGGAATCAGGCGGTAGCCAACTTCGAGACCGACAAGGTCCACAGGATCGACGTCTTGCCAGCTCAGATCCGGCAACGCTGAATCGGGATCAACTTCGCGAACCACGGGCTTCGGCAGCGCTTTACGTTGTCGTATCAGACGCACTGCACCGAATGCACAGACGGCCGCCAAACTTAGGAAAGCGAAGTTGGGCATGCCCGGAATCACTCCGAGGATACCTACGATTGCACCCGTGACGATGAGGGTACGCGGGTCCTCAAACAGCTGACTGGATACCTGTTGCCGCATGTCCTCAGAACGCGTTACGCGTGTAACAATAATCGCAACAGCCGTCGATAAGAGTAGTGACGGAATTTGCGCGACCAGTCCATCACCGATCGTGAGCAGCGTGTAATTGTGAACGGCTTCAGACAGCGACAGATCATGCTGCGACGTGCCGATAATCAGGCCACCGATGATATTGATAAACAGAATCAGAATACCGGCGACGGCGTCACCGCGGACGAACTTACTCGCACCGTCCATGGAGCCATAGAGGTCCGCCTCCTCCCCGATTTCCTGGCGCCGCTTGCGTGCTTCATCCTGATCGATTACACCTGCATTGAGATCAGCATCGATCGCCATCTGTTTGCCGGGCATAGCATCCAACGTAAAGCGAGCGGAGACCTCGGAAACGCGCCCGGCACCCTTGGTGACGACGACAAAATTGATAATGACGAGAATGCCGAAGATAACGAGGCCGACCGCGTAGTTGCCGCCAACAACGAATTCGCCGAAGGCCTCGATGACCTTGCCGGCTGCGGACGTGCCAGTATGGCCGTTGAGCAATACGACTCGCGTCGAGGCAATGTTGAGTGCCAGTCGCAGCAGGGTAACGACCAGCAAAATGGTCGGAAACACGCCGAAGTCCAATGGACGCTTGACGTACACGGTGGTGAGCAGGATGCCGAGCGAGAGCGCGATATTGAAAGAGAACAGGATGTCCAGCGCCAGCGGTGGCAATGGAATCATCATCATCGCGAGCATCGCCAACACCAGGAACGGCAAGCCAAGTCCGTGGACGATGTCAGTCAGATAGCTGCTTGCGGTGTCATTTGCCATTACAGATCACTCATCCCGCCCGTCCTGGTCCGGGAAACTCGTCTTCGTCTATTTCGGGCACCGGAGGTTCTGGCCGGCGCTGCCCGGGTCGCAATGTGTCGTTGAGCTGGTAGATGTAGGCGAGAATCTGTGCCACGGCCGTGTACAGCCGCGCTGGTATTTCGTCGCCGATCTCAGAGGTTCTGAAAAGCACCCGCGCTAACGGTGGCGCCGAGAACAACGGCACGCCGTGCTCTGTCGCAACTTCGCGAATGCGCTTGGCGATAAGATCCTTGCCTTTCGCAATGACTCTCGGCGCGCCCATCGTCGTGTCGTCGTACTTGAGAGCGACCGCAAAATGCGTCGGGTTGGTAATCACAACGTCTGCCGTCGGCAACTCTTCCATCATCCGGCGAGTGGCGATTTGCTGTTGCAGCGCTCGCACTCTCGCCTTGACCTCAGGCCGGCCTTCAGTCTCCTTGAACTCGTCCTTGACCTGCTGGCGGGTCATGCGCAGTTTCTTTTCGTACTGCCAGAGTTGAAACGGCACATCGAAGGCCGCGATTACCAACAGACCGAGGCTAACGACCAGAAGCGAAACACCACACATCTTCAGCGCGTTGGGAATTGCTTCGGACACCGGCTGGCGGCCGAGCGAAAGCAGATCGTCGGACATGTACCAGAGCCACGACACAGCGATCACGCCAACTAGCGAAAACTTCGCTATGGCTTTGACGAGCTCGTTCAAACCGTTGGCGCCGAAAACCCGTTTTATGCCCTTCATCGGATTAAGTCGCTCTGCCTTGAACGCGGCGGCCTTCATGCTGAATGACCAACCACCGATAACGGCCGCGCTGAGAAAAACTGCGCACAACAAGACCACGGCGAGCGGTAGGAGACTGAGGAAGCCCTTGGACGCGATTTCTGCAAACGCCGGCACGAGATATCGTTCATCGAGCAGAAGTTCACGTTCAATTGTGAATCCGCTGCCAAATGCCTCAAGCAGATCACCGCCCATAGGACCCGCAAAGAGAAGCAACGCGCCTGCGCCTGACAACATCACACCCGTCATCGTCAGTTCACGCGATCGCGGGACATCACCCTTTTTGCGGGCGTCCTCGCGGCGTTTCGGTGTCGCACGTTCCGTCCGATCCTGTTGCGCTTCTTCAGCCACCCTTCGCGTTCTCCATGATTACTGCGATGCTCACATTTCAAGCAATTGCGAAACCGCTGAAATCGACATCGTCAGGAACAACGTCACGTTCTCGACCAGTGCGCCCATGTTCAGAAAAATGACCGTGAAGCCCAACAACATGGCAACCGGAAAACCAACTGCGAATAGGTTGAGCGTCGGCGCCGCGCGGCTCATGATTCCGAATGACAGATTCACGACCAGCAGCGCCGTGATCGCTGGCAACGCGATCTTCAGTGCGAATACGAACAGTTGCCCGGTCCACATCAAGAGCTCGGAGAGAATTGGCAGAGTCAGGCCGCCTTCCGACATCGGCCATGCCCGAAAGCTCTCGGCCAGCAACCGAATCATGGCGAGATGACCGTCCAACGAGAGGAAAACCAGCATCGCCAGCATCAGGAACAGCTGTCCAAGAACCGGCACACTCACGCCGCGGGCCCTGTCCAAGAAGACGGCGAAGCCGAGACCCATGGTCATGCCTATCACTTGTCCGCCGAGCGCGATCGCGTCGAAGACAAGCTGCACTAAGAATCCCATTGAGACGCCGATCCCGATCTCCTGAATCATCATGACCAGACCCGCCACACTCAACACCTCCTCCGTTGCAATAGCAGGAACCGTCGGGGCTATCGCGATCGTCAATACAATGGCGAGGAGCAGTCGCACCCGCACCGGAGTGAAGCTGCCGCCAATCAGCGGCATCACCATCAGGAATGCGCCGATCCGTACGAAGGGCCATATGTAGATCGCCAGCGTCTCGATTAGCGGTGCGATTGCGATCTCGATGTTCATTGACTTGTCTCACTAACATTGTTCAATCCTTTCTCGTGCATCACGAGATCAGGGATGGAATTTGCTCCATTAGTTGGCGCGTATAATTCACAATGACGCTGAGCATCCACGGACCCGCGACGACCAGTGCCATCACCAGGACAAATAGTTTCGGAATGAAACTCAAAGTCATTTCGTTGATTTGCGTGGCAGCCTGGACCATGCCAACCAGCAGACCGATGGCAAGCGCCGACCCCAGCAAAGGAGCCGCTATCATGATCGTCACCCAAAGCGCTTGCTGGCCGATTGTGGTTACTGTTTCTGGCGTCATCTTATGTATCCCTCAGGAGTAAAAACTTGACGCGAGCGTTCCGAGCAGTAGCGCCCAGCCGTCGACCATTACAAACAACATGATTTTGAAAGGCAGCGAGATCAGCATTGGCGAAAGCATCATCATGCCCATCGACATCAGTACGCTGGACACGACAAGGTCGATGATCAGGAACGGAATAAACACCAGGAAGCCGATCTGAAATGCGGTCTTTAGTTCGCTGACCATGAAGCTGGGCACGACGATCGATAACGGCGCCTGGTCGACCGACGTAATGTCGCCGCGTCCGGCAATCGACGCGAACAACTGGAGGTCACTGTCGCGCGTCTGATCCAGCATGAAGCGACGCAGTGGTACCACACCGGTTGACAAGGCCTCGCTCGCCGATAGCTCTCCGTCGATGTATGGCGTAGCGGCGTTCTGATGTATGTCGCTGATGACCGGCGACATGACAAAGAAAGTGAGAAACAAGGCTATACCGAGCAACACTTGATTTGGTGGCGTCTGTGCCGTGCCAAGCGCCTGGCGCAGGATCGACAAGACGATGATGATTCGCACAAACGCGCTGGTCGAGAGAATAGCGGCGGGCAGCAACGTCAACAGCGTCATCAACACCAGAATCTGAATGCTTAAGGTGTAGCTTTGCCCTTCCGCTGCCTCGACGGCCAGTGCGAGCGGCGCCGTTTGCGCCTCGGCCGTACCGCAGACAACCGACAACAGCACGATGAGCAGTAAGCACCTCACTTGCTGATGTCCTGCAATGCTTTGTGCAGGCGACCGGCGAATCCGATCGACTTGTCTGATTCTTCGGCAACGCACACCGGCTTTTCGAAAACGTGCAGGGTCTGGACGGCCGTTGCGGTCATGCCAACCAGTAATTGCTGGTCGGCTACTTCGACGACCAACAAGCGTTCTTTCGGTCCAAGCGCCCGGCTCGCGATCACGTTGATGACACCGCTCGCGCCACCGCCGACAATCCGTGAGCGTGAGTACAACCAACCGAGCACGATAATCACGGCGACAACAATGAACATGCTGATGCCAACGCCAAGAACATCGCCACCACCTATGCCCGGTGTACTCGTGAGTGTTGGTGTCGCGTCCGCGGCGACGGTCAACGAACTCGAATTAAGAAATTCTCGAAGCATCAATCGGCCCTGGTGCAGCTAGTGCAACTGCTCAATTCGTTCAACCGGCGTCACAACGTCGGTCAGGCGCACTCCGTACTGCTCATCCACCACCACAATTTCGCCATGGGCGATCAGGGTGCCGTTAACAAGCACGTCCATCGGCTCACCGGCGTCCTGATCCAGCGCGATAACAGAACCTTCAACCAGTGACACGAGATCGCGAATAGAGATGTCGGTCGAACCCACGCGCAACGAGACATCGACGGGAATGTCCAGCACAAGGTCAAGATTGACGTCCGCACGTGCGCCGCTCTTTGCCTTCGCATCCTCGCTGAGTTCATTGGGCGCGTACTGCGGAGCGTCCGAAGATTCTCCGGTTGTCTGTTCGTTCGTTTCGTTGCCATCGTCGGTTTCATTGCCGGGAGTCGGTGTGTCGCTTTCCATCTTCGAAGTTCCTCGTTATTGCTAGCTGTTGGTGGCCGGAGTGCCGGACTGGGAATCGAGCCAGTTTGTTGTCTCTACGGCGTAATGTCCGTCGTGGACGCCGAAACGACCCGCAAGAATCGGGACGTTGCGTGCGCTGACGGTGCCTTGTTGTGGATCGCCAATATTGATGACGTCTCCGGGCGCAAGATCGGCAACAGCGCCGAGTGTCATTCGGGTTCTGCCGACGTCAGACGAAATTCTGACAATCGAATCCGTAATGCGGGCGCGTAATGAACGTTCCCAGCGCGAGTCTTCGGCCGTGTCACGATCGCGTTTTTGGCCCTCGAAAACGGGCAATAGAGACACAACCGTATTGAATGGCCACAGGACATGAAACGTCTGTTCCCTGCCGCCGAATTCCAACGTGAATTCACAGCGAATGACGATATCACCGCCGTCGATTCCATCGATCACGCTCGAGCTCAAGTGTGTTGCGATCAATTCGGGTTCAAATTTCGCCAACGGCGCCCAAACGTCGCCAATGACAGCAAGCGCAGCTTCGCCGAACAGCGCGGCAACGCTTGTTTCGCCGGGAGTAAAGAACTCCGCATCGTGGCGTGCAGGATCGTTCCCCTGGCCGCCATAAAACGTCTCAACGAGGTTGCCAACCGTTGTCGCATTCAGGCTGATCAAGGCTGGCCCGTCTAGCGGCTTGGGCGCGAATTCAACAATCAGCGACAAGCCATCGCTCTGCTCGCAAGCGTGGCTGTAGGTGCAGGTAGTAATGTTGTTAAAGCTCACGGTTGAATCCGCGTTCAGCAGAAGTTCGACCTGCTTGCTCATGCGGCCGGCAAATTGTCGATTCAGGCCCTGTAGCCGCGGATAGCTATTGGTACTGAGCCTCGAACGTGGGCCGATGACGAAAGCGCTAACCTCCGCATAGGTCGGGCCTTTGTTCGAATGAACTTCGACTTCGCCGTTGGAGATGCCCTCGAGCAGCGCGCCTTTTTCGTCGTCTGTGAGTACAGGATCGGTCATCGATAAGCGCCTTACTGGATGACCAGAGCGGTGAAGTACACCGCTTCAACGCCTGGCTCACCGATTTGCTCGGTCATTACGTTCTGGATTTCGGCGAGGCCATCCGCCAGCATCTTTTCCTTGCCGTCACGCGTGGTTATTTCTTCGTAGATCGCGCCGCTGTAAAGCAGAATCAGGCTGTTGCGTATCACGGGCGTGTGTTCGCGAACCGAATTAATCACGTTCTGATTGCGCGCCATCACCTCCATCGTGACCTGCATGAAATGAGCATCGCCGACGCTGTCTTTGAAATTGACAACGAGCGGTGGATGCAGACTAGTGTACAAAGCCGGGCTGACGGCAGGCCCGGCCGCTGCGGCGACTTCCTCGCCTTCGACTGGCTCGTCGCCGCCCAGTAGTGTGATGCCCGCAAAGACACCCGCGGCCACCAATACCAACCCGATGCCCGCGAATATGAGTTTTTTCATCATGCCGCCACCGGACTCGGCGACGTCTTCAGTTACGTTCTTTTCCTCAGCCATCACTTGCTCCAATCAGTACTACCACTGAGAATGCAAGTGCCATGCCAAGCTTAACGTAAGGTATTTTTACCTTTATTTTTCAAAGGCTTATAAAGCCTTTTCGAGGTTTTTTCAGGACGCTGATTGCGCCGGAAAACTGTCGCTTTCACGTGATCCGCGCCGCACGATTCGAATCTGTCAGTTTTTTGACGACTCAGGCAAACGTGTCAACCAGGCCGTTCTGCACGTTGATGGTCGACGTCGTGCGAGTCATATCATCGATCTCAGGATCACGGCTCTCCTCGCCCGCCTGACTTGACAGGCGACTGTGCCCCTGGCCGTCTTCGTCGCGTTGCGCGACTCCCTGCTCGCCAACTTCTGCCTGCCCCAACGACAGCCCATTCTCGGCGAGCATTTCGCGCAGCCGCGGCAGCGCCTGCTCTATCGCCTCGCGAGTTACCGCATGCTGTGCATGGAACGTCACGTGCGTGGCACCATCATCAACCGACACGTGCACCCGGAGTGGCCCGAGCTCCGCCGGTGTTAGCCGAATCTCCACCGATTTGAGGTTATTGCCCGCCATTATGGCGACGCGCTCGCTAATCTGTTCTCCCCAGGCCGCATCTCGAACCGGTGTGCCGATCACATCCGTCGTCGGCCGGGCAATCGCCGAATAGCCCAGGTCGCTCGCTGACGTTGTAACCGGCGCAGGCATCAACGCCGCCTGCGAAGGCTGCACTGCGAGTTGTGCCTGCGGTGTCTGCGGTGGTTGCGGTGTCTGCTGTGTCTGCGCTGCTGTAGCGCGAGGTCGAATCGTCTCCACTACTGCGTCGCGAACCGTGTCCCCGGCTTGCAGGATCGAGGAGTCGGGCCGTTTCGGCAAGTCCGTTGGTGGTGACCTATCTGTCATCTCAAGCTGCTGTAGCGTATTTTGGCCCGGCGAAGGTCTGACCTCCGGGATCGGCTGCTGACCTCGATCTCGCAAACCAACGCTGCCAGGCGGTAGTTCGATGCGCCCTCTGGCTGCCGTAAGAGACTCCTGACTGCGTGCCGCCAACTCGGGATGAGTGACCTGCGCCACGGTTGCTTGCGTGGCTCTGGTCAACGGGCGAGCATTGCTTTCGACTGCGTCAGCCCCGGCCTCGCTTACCCGCCGCCCGAGTGGAACCGGGCTGCTGACCGGTAGGGCTAACGGTAGAGGAGCCGAGTCGCGTGGCTCTGCAAGCGCGTCAGTCGGCGGCGGATAGAAAACCGTGGAATCGAACGAAATGTCGGCAGGCTCGCCTGCTAAGCCGGTGCTTGCGATTGCCTCGCCCGTTCCATCCTCGCTAATTAAATGCAAGGGTATTTCGATGTCACCCTCAGTTATCGCGGCAGGAGACAGTTCTGGCGTCGGCAACCGTTCTCTCGAAAGTTGCGGCTCATCTTGTGGCAACGAAACTGGCCGCTCCTCAGCGTCCCCTGCAAGCCCAGCACTCCCGGTTTCCGTTAGAACTACTATCGATGGCAGCAAAGGACTCGCGGGTGGCAAGCTATTGCCGCCCGCCGGCAACGTTTCGCCTTCTGGCCGCAGAATATTTCCACCTTCCAGATCCGGC
>Ga0255052_10000387_pt1 | contig 35920 bp, 45 predicted proteins | sample JV7_2_21_MG_FD_188632 | JGI IMG/M metagenome (GOLD analysis project Ga0255052, IMG submission 188632) | Seawater microbial communities from Jervis Inlet, British Columbia, Canada - JV7_2_21 | ecosystem: Environmental > Aquatic > Marine > Inlet | place: Canada: British Columbia | collected...
AGCGTTCCCAGCGCGAGATACCATTTGCTCCACAGGCCGGCCAAAGGCGGTAGACCGATGACGCTCAGACTGGCGACGAAGAAGGCGCCCATGGTGAACGGCATGGCCCGGCCGATGCCACGCATGTCGCTGATGTTCTTCTTGTGCAGCGCTACGTCTATGGCGCCGGCGCAGAAGAACAGGGTGATCTTGCCGAAGGCGTGCGTGGCCATATGCATGGCGCCGCCGACAACGGCGAGCGGGCTTGCGAGCATGGCGCCGAGCACGATGTAGGAAAGCTGGCTGACCGTCGAATAGGCGAGCCGGCGCTTTAAATTGTCCTGCCTCATGGCCACGAAGGAGCCTATCAGGATCGTCGCCCCGGCAACGTACGCCAGCACTCGCCCGGTCGACACGCCAGCCAGAAAGTCGATTCCGAATATGTAGACCGCAATCTTGAGGACGCTGAAGACGCCCGCCTTCACTACCGCCACGGCGTGCAGCAGCGCGCTGACCGGGGCCGGGGCGACCATGGCCCCGGGCAACCAGCGATGGAACGGCATCAGCGCGGCCTTGCCGGTCCCGAACACAAAGAGCAGCAACAGCGCGGCGGCAACACCAGGGCTCGCCTTGCCGGCAAGTATGCCGCCGACGGTGAAATCGAGCGTGCCGGCGACGTTCCAGGTCCAGACGGTCGCCGTCAGCAGGAAGGCGATCGACGTGAACAACAAAACGCCGAGATAGGTCCTTCCACCTCGCTTGGCCTCGTCGGTACCGGCATGGGTGACCAGGGGATATGTCGACAGCGTCAGCATTTCGTAGAACACGAACAGGGTCAACATATTCGCCGCGAAGGCGACGCCCATGGCGCTGGATAGCGCGATCGCGAAACAGACATAGAAGCGGGTCTGGTTCTTCTCGTGGTGGCCGCGCATATAGCCGATCGAATAGATAGAGGTGACGATCCACAGCCCCGAGGCGATGAGGCCGAAAATAATACCGAGCGGCTCCACCTCGAAGGCGATGGCGACGCCCGGCAGCATCTCCTGCAGCACGGCGGCCGGCCGCTCGCCCGCCTGCACCGCCGGCAGCAGCTGCATCACCGTTGCGAACAGCAGCACCGCGACGGTCAGGGTTACGATCTCGCGGAGGTTGGGCGAGGTGCCGACCAGCCGAATCAGCAGCGCCCCGGCAAGGGGCAGGAAAACCGCTACAAGGATCAGCGTTTCGCCGCTCATTGGCTCAAGCCCGTCAGAGTTTCCGCGGCGATCGCGCTCATGGCACGTGCCTCAGCAAGATCTCAGCCGCCGCCGAGGACAGTGTAATCGGCAATGCGGGCACCAGCCCGAAATAGAGATTGGCCAGTGCCGCCGCCCAGGTTACGGCGAGTAGCACAGGCGGCGCCTCGCGCAACGACGCAACGCCTTTCTCCGGGGCTCTGAAGTAGGCTGCCTCGACCACCCGCCAGATATAGACCAATGCCATCAGTGAGCCCAAAACGATCACTGCGATTAGTGCACCACCGATGACGCCCTCAGCGAGCGCCGCCGAAATGAGGGTCCACTTGCTCACGAAGCCTGCGGTGCCGGGTATGCCGATGAGACTGAAACCTGCGACTACGAATGCGCCCATGGTCCAGGGCATGCGTTGAGCGGCGCCCGAGATATTGTCGAGCCGCAGGCCTGCGCAACGGGTCGCGAGGCAAGCGACCGCCAGAAACAAGGCACCCTTGGCGAGTGCGTGATTGAAGATGTGCACGACGCTCGCCGTGAGCCCGGCCAGGCTCACGAGACTTGCACCGAGCAGGATGTAGCCAATCTGTGCGACTGACGAATACGCGAGCAGGCGTTTGAGATTCTGCTCGAACAAGGCAACGCCTGAGGCGATCAGAATCGCGAGCACCGCGAGCGGCATCAGGAAATACGAAAACTGGACATCGTGGTCGGTGAGATTCGTCTGAAAGACGAAGAAGTCGAAGCGCAGCAGCAGGTAGAGCGATACTTTGGTCGAACACGCGGCCAGAAATACCGTGACGGCATTCGGTGCGTAGGTGTAGGCATTCGGCAGCCACACGTGCAGCGGAAACACGGCCGCTTTCAAGGCGAGACCGATGGTGATAAAGCCGGCCGCCACCAGGATCGGCTTTCGATCGGCAACCTCGTGAATTCTGAGTTCCATGTCGGCAAGGTTCAGAGTGCCGGTCATAAGGTAAATGAGACCGATGCCGATCAGGTAAAAGGTCGCACCGACCGTGCCCATGATCAGGTACTTGAAAGCCGCGGGCAGTGCACGCCGATCACGACCGCCGGCGACCAATACGTAGCTTGCGAGTGCCGAGATTTCCATGAAGACGAAAATGTTGAAGGCGTCCGCCGAGACTGGGATGCCCACGAGTCCGGCTAGTGCCAACAACCACGCCGCGTAGAAGAGCGGCTGCCGCTCCGCTTCGATATCGGCATCCATACTGTGCCGACCCGCGAGCAATGCGAGCACCGAGGCGCCGGTGATAACCAATAGCACCAGCACACTGAAGGCATCGACGCGAAGCTCAATCCCGTAAGGTGCCGGCCACGAGCCCATGTAATAGTTGAAGTCATGCCCATCGAGAACGCCGAGGGTTAGCACGATCGCGATGGCGAAGGCGAGCAGACTTGCCGCCGTGGCGGCGGCCCAGGCGAGACCGCGCGGGCGCAGCAGCAGAACGAGCGGCGCGCTCAGTAGGGGCACTATGACCTGCAGCGCCGGAAGATGTTGGTTCCAGGCGGTCACTGCCGGTCGATCTCCTGGATTTCGTGCTCCTCAATCGAGCCGTATTCTTCCTTGATGCGCACGACGATACCGAGCCCGAGCGCGGTCGTTGAGATACCGACGACGATGGCGGTCAGGATCAAGACCTGTGGTAGCGGGTTGGAGAACACCTGATCTCCGACACCGGCCTGAAATATCGGCGCCGTGCCGCCATCGACCTTACCCATAGTGATATACAGCAGAAACACCGCCGACTGGAAAATCGACAGTCCGATCAGCTTTTTGATGAGATTGGGTTTCGCGATAACTGCATAAAAGCCGATCATGAGCAGCACCGCGAAGATCCAGTAGTGATACAACCCGAGCAGTTCCATCAGACGCGCCCCCGCGCGGCGAAGGCGTGGAACACACTGATCAACACACCGGTCACGGTAATGCCGACACCGACCTCGATCAACAAGATGCCGATGTGTTGTCCGGTGACCGGGTTAGCGGTGAGCACGGAGTAATCGAGAAAGCTGCCGCCGAGCAACATGCCGGCGACACCGACGGCGCCATAGAGCAGGGCGCCGCCGGCAATCAGTCCATTAAGCAATCGCTGCGGCAAGACACGCAATGCTTGCGCCTCACCCTCGAGCAGCGCATACAGGATGACCGCCGCGGCGACAATGGCGCCGGCCTGGAAGCCACCGCCGGGTCCGTACTCGCCATGGAACTGCACGTACAACCCAAACAACAGAATAAACGGAATCAGCAACCGCCCAACTACGCGCGGTATGAGGTAGTGACGCAAGCCGTCGCCGGGCTCGTGAGCGGCGAGCCGCGGCGGTCCCGCTTTGCGCCGTGGCTTGGCACCGAACAAGAACAGAACGCCGATTCCGGCGGTCAGAACGACAAAGACCTCGCCGAGCGTGTCGTAACCGCGGAAGCTCGCCAGCACCGCCGTCACCACGTTCGGGATATCGATGGTCTCGGGCGTGCGCTCGAGATACCAGGGTGCGACGTGCTGGTGCACCGGCGCCTCTGGGTCACCGAAGCGCGGCTTGTCGAAAGTGGCATAGATTACGATCAGCGTGGTGACCGCTACAACGCCGAGCGCCAACAGCCGGTTTGCCGAGGCCGCGCGCTCGTGCTCGGCGGTGAGTGCGAGCGCGCCGAGAAACAACACCGTCGAAATGCCGGCGCCGATCGCGGCCTCGGTGAGTGCGACGTCGGCCGCATCGAGGAGAAAGAAGTTTGCGGCCATCAGCAGGCTAAAGATACCAGCGAGTATCACGGCGACGAACAGATGTTGCGTCTGCACGATCGCGAGCGCCGTAATCACCATCAGCGTGAGCAAGAATATGCCGAAGAGAACGATCACTCGCCGCGATCCTCGTGCGGGGCAGCAGTGTCGCCGGGACGCAGTCCTGCCAGCAGCGCCGCGCTCGCAAGCGCATTCGAGGCAGTTGGGCTGGTCAGCAGCAAAAACAGCAGTATGGCCGCGAGTTTGATGGTCGCCAGCGACGCGCCGGCCTGCAGCATCACGCCGGCGATGATCAGTACCGCACCCATGGTGTCGGTCAAACTCGCCGCATGCATGCGCGTATAGAGGTTGGGCATGCGCAATGCACCGACGCCGCCGATGAAGACAAAGGCACCGCCAAGGGACAGCAGCACCCAACTGGCAACGTCTAAAAGGAAGGGCACCGTACTAACTCCCGGTATTGTGATCGGCGGCGCTGGTGATTGCGCGGCGGCGAATGAACTCGAGCACCGCAAGCACGCCAATAAAATTAATCAGCGCGTAGGCCAATGCCAGGTCAAGAAAATCCGGTCGGCCGTAAAGAAACGCGATGACGGCAAGCAATAACACCGTCTTGGTGCCAAACATGTTTGCCGCCAGCACTCGGTCGTAAACGCTGGGTCCAAGCAGCGCGCGTACCAGTGCGAGTGCCATGGTTGCGAGCGTCGCAATTGTGACGACGTAATACACGCCTAGTTTTTCCGCAGCGCCGCAACGCGTCGATCCATCTCGCCCGACATGAGGGCACCGGCGCTCGCGTGAGTGAGGCAATGTACTTTGATGACACCGCAGTGTACGTCGAGTGCCAGCGTGCCGGGCGTCAGCGTAATGGAGTTGCCCAGTATCACCTGGTCGACCGGGTGGCTTGCACTCGCCTTGATTTCGACAACTTGCGGGTTGATGGGCAGTCGCGGATCAAGCACCACACGCGCCACCTCGATACTTGAGCGCACTATTTCTTTTGCCAACCAGGCCCAATAGCTAAACAGCCGCAAGCCGAAACGTAGGGCGAAGACCTCGTTGTCGAAATAACCCATGCGCTGTGTCAGATAGCCGACAAGCAAGCAGGAGACGGCGCCGAGGGCGAGCAGCAGCGGTTTGAACTGACCTGACCAGAGAAGCCAGCCAGTGATTAGAAGGGCGAGCAGCAATAGTACCCTCGCCACCCTCTCGGACACGAGGCTCACTGCACGCGCTCATTCGTCATCGTCCATCTCGCACGGATAATCCCTACGCAGTACCGCGTACACGGCATCGCGCGCCAGCAATTGTTCGTCGAGGACCTTCCGGTTCATGAGGTCGTTGACGACATGCTCGACAACCTCTTTCAGCGGTACGGGTGCGCCCAGGCAAAACTCGGCGTACACCGTTGACCCAAAATGCGACAATCTTCGAGACGGACTGCGAATACGAATGGCACGCTGTGAGTAGGTTTCCTTCTTTTCGTATTCGGCAACCACATTGAGCGTCACGCGCTCGTCCGTCGCCACCGCACCGTCGATAAAACCCTGCACATAGCGTACACAAAATATCGCGTCTTCTCCCTCCGGCTCTTCGGGGTAGTGCGCGCAGTGCTCCGCGAGTTCCGGAGTCGACAGTGGCTCGACAGCTCCAGTCTCGACGCCCGGCAAGAGCATCGGCATGGCCGCGATGCTAGCGAATAAAATTCTTGGGATCATTGCATTCTCCATGCTCTGCACGGCTACGGGGCCTCGTTTGACGCTTGCACGCCACCGTGTGGCGATTGTGTTGCTGGTTCTTCTAGAATCGCTGCCAGCAACTCGCCGACCGTGCAATGTGACTCAAGTGGGTGACGCAGGGGCGCGTGCGCATTGATGACATAGCGGTTGCGCCGTCCCTCTTTGATCCGTTCGAGGATGTCGGCCGCCTCCAATTCTGTGATCAGGCGGAGCGCGGTGCGTTCCGTGATGCCCACGCGATCCGCCACATCGCGCAATCTCGCGTCAGGTTTGTCCGCAAGGCAAACAAGGACATACGCGAAGTTGCTGAGAAAATTCCAGCCAGCACCGGATTCGTTCATGGGATCGTCGCTTTAGCTCAGTGTGGAGTAACAATAATATGTGATAAAAGACTAGAAAACAATATCCGGTTTAATTAAACTGGAAAACAATGTCAATCATCAATCGGGAGTGTTACGAATCGTGGCAAAGTGGAGTGACTTCGCCACGATAAGCGGTCCTGCGGTGGCAGCGCATACGTCAGTCGCGGTACCGCGGGAGAAGTGTTGTGAAGAGATTTTCTAATATCTTGCTTGTGGCCGATGCGGGCATGGATCGCTCCGTGGCGCTGAAAAATGCGGTGAGATTGGCCAAGAGCAACCATGCAACCTTGACGGTCGTTTCGGTTGTCGAAGACGTGTTTGGCGAGCCGACAAGCCTGGGCTCGTCATCGGAATTCCGCGAAATCGCCTTGAAGGAGGAACGCCAGAAACTCGACGACGTTATCAAGTCGATCGCCAAGGCAGACATCGCTATCGCTTCGAAATTGCTGATTGGCAAACCCTTTATCGAGATCATTCGCCAGGTACTTCGATTTGGTCACGATCTGGTTATCAAAAGCGCCGACGAGGACCAAAGCCTGCGGGACTTCATGTTCTGTAGCACAGACATGCATCTGCTGCGCAAATGTCCGTGCCCGGTTTGGATCAACCAATCATCAGAAAAACCGCACTATCAACGTGTCCTCGCGGCGCTGGGTCATGACGCGGAGGAGGTGGTAACGGATGATCTGAATCGCCAGATACTTGAGATGTCCACTTCACTGGCGTTATCAGAATTCAGCGAACTGCACATCGTGCACGCGTGGCGTTTGAGCTGTGAGAGCTTTATGCGGTCCCCGCGCACAGGGATATCGGATACGGAAGTTGACGCCATGGTGGCACGAACAGCCGCCGAATGTCGTTGCTGGCTCGAGGATATTGTGACGATTTACAGTGGTAGGGCCGACAAAGATGCGATCGATTACCTCAAACCGCAGTTGCACGTCATCAAAGGTACAGCCGCGCACATAGTGCCGACGATCGCTCGGGAGCTTGATGTCGATCTTGTCATTATGGGAACTGTCGGTCGCACCGGAATTCCCGGTTTCTTCATAGGAAACACGGCTGAGAGCATCCTTGCTCAGCTGGACTGCTCAGTCTTGGCAATCAAACCAGCGGGATTCGTTAGTCCGATTACGGCTGAGGCAGAGCAGCCAGCGGTTTAATTGGGCTGCGGGCAAAAAGCTAATAGCGGCGGGGCATGCTTCATGGGCCTGCTTTCGATCCTCTGCTCGAGCGAGAATATAGGTGGAAAAAAACTGGAAAGAAAAAACCGGTTAAGTTAAACTGGATATTAATATCTTGTCATGGGCGAGCTGGCTCAACATGTACGCCTTGGGCCCGCGAACGTCGTCGGGGCCCATTTCATTAAACGATGTTCCTCACAAACGAATAAGGATTCATGAATGACAAAGGCGATTTTGGTTGGTTTTGGGCCGCTCGCCTCTACGGCAGGTCTTGCGGGCACTGAGATCACTCTGACCGGATTTATCGAAGCGGATTTGCCGTCCATCGATTTCAGCCATCAGTTCGCAGGCGATGAAATCCTGAACAACGGTCACACGGTGCGATGGACCGATGCGCGTTCTGTATTGCAGTAGATCATGGAACCAACCGCGAGTATTCAAATAAAACCTGACTGCGCTGCCGTGATTTTCGCGCAGCAAGCATTGGACCGCCTTCAGAACGGCAATCGTCGCTTTGTATCGGACGCTCAGGGTCGTAAACGACCCGTCTACCAATCGCGGCGCAGTGAATGGTTATCCTTGAAGCAGCCGTTCGCCATTGTTCTCGGCTGTTCAGACTCCCGTGTGCCCACCGAGATAGTTTTTGATCAGGGTCTGGGCGATCTATTTGTGGTCCGTGTGGCCGGGAACATCGCAACCCCGCCCCAAATCGGTAGCGTCGAGTTTGCGGCCGAGCGCTTTGGTGTACGTCTGGTAGTCGTGTTGGGACACTCCGAGTGCAACGGTGTTCGACTCGCCCTACAGGAGGCAGAGGTTCAGACCGAGAGTCGCTCGCCTCATCTGGACACGATTGTAGAGATCATTCGGCCATCAATGCTTCCACTGCCCGAAGAAGGCCCTGGGCATCGACCGGACGGCATGATGAGACAAGCGGTTCGGGCCAACATTGGCGCATCGGTAAGCAATTTGCAGTTTGGTTCGACAATTCTTGGGCAATTGATCAAGAATGGCGAACTCCTTGTCGTCGGCGCCGAGTATTCGTTGCGAACTGGTGTTGTGCATTTTTTTGACGGTCTGCCGAAGGTTGGTTGATACGACGCGCGTGACTGAACCATCATTACTTCAAAGGAGTGAGCTGGTGAATAATGGACAGACAAGTCGTTCTACTTCGACTATCTCCGCAATGCAGTCTAACGCTGGGGAGGTCGAAGAATGAAACCCAGGCGACAGCGCATGCTGGCTGTTGGGCTGGCGGCAACGGGAGTTGCGATCGCGGCGGTTTTCACACTTCAAGCGTTCGAAGAGAATATGATGTTCTACATCGAGATATCCGATGTGCAGAACGGCAACGCTCCCAAGGATCGGAGTTTTCGCGTCGGCGGTATTGTCGTCGAGAACAGCGTCACCCGACAGACCGGCGAACTGGAAATGCAATTTACTTTGACCGACCACGAAGCCGAGCTTGCGGTACTTTACAGTGGCGTTCTTCCGGACCTGTTTCGGGAAGGGCAGGGCATCATCGCGCATGGTCAGTTGAACGACGATGGCAATTTTGTCGCCGACACTGTACTGGCCAAACACGATGAGAATTACATGCCCCCGGAGGTCGCCGATTCGCTAGCGAAGCACGCGGCCGCTAAATCCGCGGCTGCCGAAAAGCAAGCGATCACGGAGAAGTGATATTGAGGGCATTCTCCATCGGTATTGGCAAGGCCTCAAAGGGCGATGATGATTAGGGTCTTTAGCGCATGTACAAGACAAGTTACTTGAACGGCGCGGAGTTGCCCCCGTTAGATTTGGCCGGCAGCGATTAACGTTTTGAATGTTCGCGCCGGCGGAAGCGATCTCTCCAGCTAATGCCGCTTTCGCTGCCGGTCAATTTTTCTGGCACCGTTGGACTCTGAAAGCGCAAGAACAGGCGCGTTCCGAGCCGCATGATTCTTCGGTAAATTGACCTAAGCCACGATGGACCTGGAAAAACCGGGGTTTTCGCGTGGGGCAGCAAGGCTAGACACATCGAACCGGTGCAATAAATCGCTGAGCGGCTACCGGGGCAGTACCCCTACTTGATGAAATAGCCTGCAACTCTCCACACATCGTCCTCGCCCTTCATCATGGTCACCGTTTCTGTTGCCGCCGGCCTGTTCTCGAAAACTGTATCGAACTGGATAACAACGTATTCGCCAGCTGGACTGCCGGGCAATACTCGGCTAAAGGTAGCGGATGCAGCTTCTCTGGCATTCACCGCACCGAGGGACGAACGAGCCGCGTTCACAGAGTGCGTCCAGCTAGATTCAGAAATGGCGGCCTGGAAATGCGTTGATGCGTTGTTCCAGCTCAATTCAAAGTGGTCACGGTCCGTCAAAGAGAGCCAAGACAAAGCTGACTCTTGCGCCAATTGGAATTCATCGTCATTCGCCCAGACCGCGGTTATCGTTAATAGAAAGCTGACGACCAGTAAAGTAATTGTCTTCATCAATTCGGTGCAATCAGTTGTCCGTCTCAGTCAGGCTGGGCCGTAATAGCGGCACTATCTGGTGTCATGGTCCTCAGGTATTTGAAGAGATCGCTATCCGTCGAAAGCACAAGCGTTGTGTCTGTAGCGATGATCGATTCGTAAGACCGCATGGTTCGCGTGAATTCGTAGAACGCCACCGCCTCAGGACTTTGGTTGTACGCGGTCGCGTAGATTTCGGTGGCTTTCGCGTCCGCCAGACCACGGATTTCCTCGACCTGCCGATAAGCTTCCGATTGGATCTTGTTCAAGTCACGCACACGATTGCCCCGTATTCTTGCAGCCTCGCCATTGCCTTCTGACAGAAAGCGCTCGGCGATTTGTCGCCGCTCGCTGATCATTCGATCGTAGATCTTCGGCCGCACGCTTTCGTTGTAATTAATGCGCTTGAAGCGGATATCGAGCAACTCGATGCCGAATACCTGCACCTTCTCGGCAGCGGCGGCGAAAATCTCCTGCTCAACCAGTTTGCGGCCCTTTTGGATCGGCACCAGCGAGCCGATGTCGACCTCCTGCTCCGCACCAGTCAGCAAGGCGTCGCGCAACGGCTCGCGATCCTTGGTAGTGCGGATAATCTCGATTAGCTCATGCTTGGCGACAGCATTACGAGTCTCGCTGCCGAGAATATCGTCGAGACGCGACTGTGCACTGTGTTCATCGCGCAGCCGCAAAAAGTACTGCAGCGGATCGGTAATTCGCCAGCGGGCGAACAAGTCCACCGAGATGTAGAGCTTGTCCTTGGTTGGCATATCCGAGGGACTGCCGTCCCACTCCAGAACCCGTTTGTCGATAGGATTGACCTCCTGGATAAAAGGCACTTTGATCTTTAGACCGGCAGAGGTCACGGGATCGCCGACGGGTTTGCCGAATTGCGTGATGATCATTTGCTCGACTTCGCTTACCGTATAGATTGCGCTTACCGAGGCAACCACTCCGAGGCCCAATACCACCAAGACGGCCGTTTGCTTTGCACTACTCATGACATTCTGCTTGTGGCGAGTTGAGATTCAACAGCGGCAAAATGCTGCTCGTCTGTTCATCGACAATGATTTTGGAGCGAATGCCGGGCATTACTTCCTGCATGGTCTCAATATAGATACGACGGAGCGTGACCTCTGGCGCCTTGCTGTATTCCAGATACAAAGCGCTGAAACGAGCGACATCACCTTCCGCCTCGTTGATCCGCTTCAGTCGATAGCCGTCCGCCTCACGAATCCGTTGATCCTTCTCACCCTCGGCCAGCGGGATCACCTTGTTGTAATCGCGGCGGGCTTCGTTGATCAGCTTCTCTTTCTCCTGTTGCGCCTGGTTAACCTCGTTGAACGATTCTTGCACGGGTCCCGGTGGATTGATGTTCTTCAACTGCACCTGGTCGATGCTGATGCCCATGGCATATTTGGTGGACAGGGCCTGCATCTTGGTCAACGCTTCTGTTTCGATCTCCTGCCGGCCTATCGTAATCACCTCGTCCACGGTGCGATCGCCGACGACCTCGCGCATCACGGATTCAGACACATGGCGAAGCGTTTCACTCGGTTCACGAACCTCAAAGAGAAACTTCGCGGGCTCAGCGATGCGGTACTGAACTACCCATTCCACGAGAGCGGCGTTCAGGTCACCTGTGACCATTTGCGTTTCCCGCATTCCGTCGCGCACTGTAGGGCGCGTGGGGCGCTGGCCCTGATCACTGGCACCAGGGGTGGTGAAGCCGAATTCCTGCTTCAGCTGACGTTTGACAGGAACGATCGTTGCCGCATCAATACCGAACGGCAACTTGATATGCAAACCCGGCGGAACGTCCTTTAGAAACTTGCCGAACCGTTGCACCACAGCCACAGAGTCGCTCGGTACCGTATACAGCCCGGTCCATCCGCCCAGGCCAACCAGCGCGAGCACCGCCAGAGCAATCGCTCCGCGCGGACCACCGCCGGGCATAATCTGCTTAAGGCGCTGCTGTCCTTCTCGGATCAGAACCTCGAGTTCGGCCCCCGGATCGGTGCTACCACTCCAGGGATCTCTACCCCCGCCACTACCACCTGGGGGTGCCATTGGCATGACCTCCACTTCGTGCCTGTAAATGTCGTGCGTTGATTAATGACGTGGGCATCGTGCGATGACTCCTGTTCTGTTATTCATGTGTTTGCGGCTCTCTTGTTGGTTGCCGGTGCTGATCAACGACCTTAGGTCGCGTGTCACCTTTGGTGACGTCAATCATCGCCGCTCATGAATCCCAGCAAGTGCAAAAGACTGGTGAACAGGTTGAGGATTGCGACGAACAGCGTCACCGTGGCCATGATGTAGTTGGTCTCGCCGCCGTGGATGATATTGCTGGTCTCGTACAAGATCAAGCCCGCCATAAGCAGCACGAACACAGAAGATACGGCCAGTGATAGTGCAGGCATCTCGAAGAATATTGCACCCAGACCGGCGAGGAAGGCCACCACAATACCGGCCAGCAGAAATCCGCCCATGAAGCTGAAGTTCTTTTGAGTAGCCCGAACATACGTCGACAAACCGAGGAAGATGGCGGCGGTTCCAGCCATGGCCATCATCACGACCTGACCACCGTTGGCCATCGCCAGATAGGCATTGAGAATCGGCCCGAGTGTGTAACCCATAAATCCAGTCAGGGCGAACACAAAGGCAATACCCAAATTCCGCTGACGGAACTTTGCGGTGAGGAATAACAGTCCGAAATAGCCGCCGAGTGTGAGTATCACACCTGGATGAGGCAGGTTCAGTGCCATCGAAACCCCGGCGGTCATCGCACTGAACAGCAACGTCATGGACAGCAACTGATACGTGTTGCGAAGCACCCTATTGGTGGCGAGTTCGACCGTTGGTGCTCGGCGCAACGTGGTTGCCGGTGAAAGTCTCATGGCGAGTTGGTCTCCTGTTTGGTCTAAATAATGGCCACGGGCAATTCAGCGATTGACTCTGTCTCATGTGGATTGCTTGCGCGAGCTCTGTCTCGTCGGCGCGCCAGCCGACGTCTGATGGTTCGCCCGGCGTGATTGGTGGCGCGGCCGATGGCAACATAGAGGTCGCTCTCGACATCTTCCACCACCACATCCGGCAGGCCGGCCAGCACCACCTGCAGCTGGCAGCACTTGTCCGCCGCCCGTCGCGCGCCGTTGCTGCCGGATAGCCGCGTAACGACCCGTTGAATGTGCTCGTCATAGCAAGTCAGGGCGAAGCGTAGTCGCCGTTCGGCGTGGCTACGCAGCGCCGTCGTCAGAGAAAAGTCGAGCGCGTGAATGACAATTTGCAAGGGGTCCTTCGTGGCAAGCCGCTTTGCTGCAACTGTCGATATACTAGGCGGACCTAATCACCAAGAAAAGTCGAATATAATTAGGTTACTATTCGTAAAATACGAAGTAACAGGGATTCAATGATCAACTACAAACATCTGCACTACTTCAGTGCGGTGGCCAAGGAGGGCGGCATTGCCCGCGCCAGCGAACGGCTGCACGTGACACCACAAACGATCAGTGGGCAGCTGGCTCTACTGGAAGATTATCTTGGTGTTTATCTGTTCGCCCGTGTCGGACGCAACCTGGAACTCACTGAGATCGGGCGGCTGGTGTTGAGCTATGTCGATGAGATCTTTTCGCTCGGCGGTGAGCTTGAGGAGGTGGTCCAACAGCGACCAGACGGACGGCCCCATCTGTTCAGAGTGGGCGTGGCCGATGTAGTGCCAAAATCCATCGCGCATCGTGTCCTGTAGCCCGCGCTGCACATGCCGGAGGCGGTGCGCATGATCTGCCGTGAGGCGGGTCTGGATACGCTGCTGGCCGAGCTGGCTGTGCACCGCCTTGATCTGGTACTGGCCGACCGCCCAATCGCTCCCACAGTCAGTACTCGCGGTTTCAGTCACAAGCTTGTTGAGTACGGGGTAGCTTCTTTGCCACAAAGAAGCTGAAAAGGACACTGAAAGGCGATTTCCCCGGTTGCTTGGACGCTGCGCCGATACTATTGCCTAGCAGCGGTAACCAGCTGCGCTCGGGCATCGACCAGTGGTTGGACAAACACCGCATCCGTCCGCGCATGATTGCAGAGTTCGATGGCAGCGCGTTGACGAAGGCTTTTGGGCAAGCCGGTGCCGGGATCTTCATTGCTCCCGCGGCGATCAAAGCAGAGGTGGAACGGCAGTATAAGGTGTCAGCGATTGGCCGGGTCGATGAAGTAATAGAGCGTTTTTACGCCATATCGGTCGAGCGTCGCGTTCTGCAGCCTGTTGTTGCCGCGGTAGTGGAGTCAGCCCGCACGCTACTGTTTGCCGATGACTAGGCGTCGGATGACCGATACGAATGAAGCGAGAGCATCCCGACTTCAGTCGGAAATCAGGCGTGACAGGCGGGCACCGCAAGGTATAAGGCAGCGCAATAAGATCTTGCGTCAACCGAAACTTATGTTGTGAGTAACTTGCTCAGTGTTGCGCTTGCAGGGTCGAACTTGTGAGGATGCCAGCGATAGCGAATCTGGCTCGACTCGATCACAAGCGCTGCGTCATGTGGCCTTTGGGGACGTGTACACGGTTATAGACTTCCGCCGATGTATTGCTCCATAGCCTGTGCCTCTGCCAGAACCTCCTGCAGACGCAACTGGAGCACGTCTCGGACGCTCACCATGCCGATCAGTTTCCCGTCCGTTACCACAGGCACATGCCGTACTCGCCTAGATGCCATGAGCGCCATGATGCCCGCGGCACTGTCGCTGGGTTCGCAGGTCAATACCTTCACTGTCATCAGATCCCGTACAGGTTTGCTCAACAGTTCAGCACCGATAGTTTTAAGGCCGTGTACGATATCCCGCTCGGAAACGATGCCCCCTATCGTCATGCCGTCAGTGCTTACTACCACGGCACCCGTGCATTCCAATCCAGGGGATTGGAGAACTTGGTCGATCGTGGCATCGGGCGCAATGTAGGCGGTGTAGTTTTCTTGCTGTGTGTTGAGAATGCTCTGAACAGTCACGTAAGACTCCATGTAGTCGGTAAGTGTCCTCAGGAATTGCCTGAGGATCTAGGTTTGTGGTTCCCTCAAAGCGACTGGCCCGCGGCCACATCTGTCTGCAAACAAAATAGGTCCAGTGGTCTTGTACCAGCTACCAACGCACCGCCCGGTATCGGGTCCTTCGCGACATCTACCGCGCAACGGTGCCGGCAGCGGGAGAGGTGCTAGCGGCCGAGCGCAACAGAAATCGCGGTTGGATTGATCGGAGGTAGACGTACCAACATTGTTCTTTCGTTGCGCTACCAAAAGACATCCTAGCGAGCCAATTCTCCCGCAGGTCAAAATCAACCGCCAGCAGGTTCAACGCGCAGTACCCGTCGATTCTATGCGTTAATCTCCTGCAAGTATTGCAGGTAGGTCGTGTCGATGCCAACTGTAGCGCACCGCATCGCGCAGCAAAATACGATCTTTGTAGGGGTGACTGTAAGGTTTCTTCTGATGAACATCTCATCAACCGATCTTCAGCAAGTAAGAGGTCGATGCTCACCACTTTGGACGCTAATTTTCCTCTCAACGCAGCGCGGCCATCGGCCATACATCGCGCCTGCGCCGCCGTGCTTCAGGACCGGGTCCGTCCCCAAATTACCAGGGCTCTGACGCGAAGCAAGAATAGCATTGGTTGCTCGTATGACTTCCGCTGACGCTCAAACAACGGACTTCCCACGAGTTTATTTGACACTTCGGACCGGGTTAGGTCCCGATTCCCCGGAACGTTCCATTTAGTTTGTGCGATTCACAGAAATTCTTACAAATTTCTTAGCCGTAGATCTAGATCGAAATGCGTCGAATCCGTCCTCTCACCTTCCCTCTATTAGCGGCCGAGTAGCGAACAGTGCCCGCAACGCCTGAGTAAGGCGAATGGACCACGGACAACTAGTTAAGCGCGCCGGAAAGTGGAGGAGGCTGCCTGGTTAGTAACCGGATCGATTGAGTCGGATTCTCAATCGATTTTGATAGAAGTTGGCAGTCCTCGGTGGAGGGTCGACGATCGAGTGAGACTCGTAGTGCACTGCCTCCAGCAGGCATTCGAGCGTTTATAAATACTTGTTATAGAACGGTATACTGAAGACGCCCGCGGATGTCCGTGCTTAGCAGTTCACGACAGGTCAGGACTGATCCCAGCAATTTCCCGGCGCTCGAACCAGCGTTTGTTCGGACGGTCAGATTATCTTCTTTATTGACACCAACTCTGCGCTCCATCGACTTGCCGAAAGCACCTCGAACCAGCAGTCATTCCATTCCACCGTGTCCCCCTTTACCGGAATCCGTCCGAGCAACTCCATGACCAGGCCCCCGAGCCTGCTGGCTTCTGTATCAGGCGGTAGCTTGATTTCCAGTTGCCGGCATAGCTTGCGAAGCTCAATCGTCCCCAGCGCATGCAGTGAACCGTCGCCCTGAGACCATAAGTCCTCTATCGGCCGATCACTTTCATCGACGATGTCACCAACGATTTCCTCCAGCACGTCCTCGAGCGTGACAATGCCCTGAACGTCTCCGTATTCATCAACGACGATCGCCATGTGCCGTTGAGCCTCCTTGAAAGTCCGCAGTAGCGATTCGAGAGTTGCGGATTCCGGTACCACGATCGGCTCATAGATCAGGCATGACCAGTCGATCGCCTCATCGGAGTTTTCCTGCAACTGGAAAAGTAGTTCCTTCGCCATCACGACACCGGAAACCTGATCAAGCTGATCTGTCGTTGAGAATGGAAAACGGCTGTACGGAGATTGTTTCAGTGTGTTTAATACCTCTTGTCGGCTGCTCGTGGCCGACAGAAAGACGACCTGTTTCCGGGGCAGCATCACGTCCGATGCACTCAGCTTGCGCAGGGCTGATGCCCCGGCAATGATCCCCGCAGTCTGCGCGCCGAGCACTCCCTCGGTACGTCCAAGCGCGGCCAACAGCCGAATCTCTTCAACGGAGGTCACCGGCACGTTCTTCCCGCCCCGCAGCAATCGGGAGATGCCCCCGCTCAGGAGAACAACTGGGCGCAAAGCGACGGCCAATGCGTGAATGCCATAGGCCACCGGCGCAGCTAATCTTTTCGCGTACGTGACTCCGAGGGTCTTTGGGATGATCTCCGTGAAAAGCAGGACGACTGCCGTAAATACAATTGTAAAAATCCACAGCGTTTCCGTGCTGAAAGCATCTTCGTAGGTTGCGCCGGCTACCGCGGTGCCGACCGTATGAGCGACGGTATTGGTGATGAGTATGGCGGCGATTGGCATGTCGATCCGGCGCTTGAACTCCTTCAGAAGCTGACCAGAACGCTTGCCCTGCTGGGCGAGCGACTCGACCTGTGCGTGATTGATGGATAGCAGAACTGACTCAAATATCGAACACAGAAATGACACGATGAGCGCCACGGATACCGCGGCAATGAAAACCTGCATGGTCCCCTCCAAGATACATCACTGCATCTAGATATCGTAAAGCAGTGGCAGCACAATCGAAAAACCGAGCCACATAACGATCGCAAGCGGAATGCCGACCCTAAGGAAATCGGAAAACTGATAACCGCCCGCACTCAGAATGAGCAAATTTGTCTGATAACCAAAGGGCGTGGCAAAGCTCATATTGGCGCCGAATAGAACCGCCAGGACGAACGCCATTGGATCAACACCCAGTTGCTGCGCAGTCGCAATCGCAATAGGTGTGCCAATGACCGCCGCCGCATTATTCGACACGATGTTTGTCAGCACAGTCATGATCAGGATAAAGGCACTCAATATGATCGGCGCTGGCATATTCGATGCGATGCCGACGAAACCTGCTGCCAGATACTCCGCCATACCGGTTCCCACAAGGGCTTTACCGAGCGCAAGGCTGGTCACGATTATCATGATAACCGGGATGGGCAGGGATCGTGCCCCATCGCGCCAGGTAAGGCAGCCCAGCGCCAGCATTAGCCCGACACCGATGAGGGCACTGATTGAAATCGGCATGATTCCCAATGCTGCGGCCAGGACCACGAACGCCAATACCGCCAATGCTCGTTTCGCATGATGTGCGCGCGGTAGGTCTGTCGTGCCGTCGAGGACCAGCACGTCGCTGCTGGATTTCAATGCATCGATCGCATCGCGGCTGCCTTGCACAAGCAAGACATCACCCACCCGGAGGCGGATGCTGCCCAGGTATCCGGCGATCTGTGAGCTGGGAGCTCTGACCCTGTGAATCGCCAGTGGCAACAGGCCGGAGGTCGAGCTGAATCGCGCAGCTCCCAGAGTGCGTAAATGCAGCGGCGATCCACGGGTCACCACGAGCTCCGCGAGTTGCTGGCCTTCAGCTTTAAGCGGCGTTCGCTCATTGATCGGGTGCGCGCTATCAAAAATATTGTACAGCGTCGCGCCGAGCAGGCGCTCGAAACATTTCAGGTTCTCCGGTGAATCTCTTACAAACAACCGATCGCCCGGTTGCAGCCTCATTGAGGGTAGTTTTGCAAGGAACAAGGTTTCGCTGCGCTTAATCCTGTCTACCCGCATCTGTCCGGTCGTTCTTGCCAGTATTTCGGACAGTGTCTTGCCGGCCGCGAAACTGTCTTCCTTGATGAGCAGCTGAGCGTTGAAAACGCGCGGTGTGGTGTCGGCCATCGGAAGTTCGCGAGTCGGTAACAGTCTTGGTGCAATTAGCCAGAGAAACAATAGGCCGATGCCGCCCACAATCGCGGCCGGCAACACAAAATCGAACATGCCAACTCTCGGGAGACCGAAGTCCTCGGAAATACCAACGACCAGCAGATTGGTCGAGGTGCCGATAGGTGTTGCCATGCCACCGATAATCGTTGCGAATTCCATCGGCAGCATGACATCGGACACAGGGAACTTCGCGCGCAACGAAATGCCGACAAGTATCGGGATCATAATCACGACGATAGGGCGTCATTTATGAAAGCGCTAAGTACTGCTACTGCAACAAGGGTAAGCAATAACGCCAGCAATGGTCGGGTCGACCAGGTCTGACTCACGATTATCGCGAGCGGTTGCAGTACTCCTGTGGTCTCGAGTGCCTTACCGACCATCATAAGCGCACAAATTGCTATCAGGGCCTCGTTGCCGAAACCGGAAAAAAACTGCGCCGGACCCAACGGTACGCCGTCGCTCTCATAGGGAAATAACTGAAACCCGGCGACAAGGATGATCAGAATGGCGAGGCTGGATGTCTCAAGGGGCAGGCGATCGCGCGAAAAAAGAAACAGTGCTACCGCGACTAGCAGTAGAATGGCGACTCCATGTGCATCCGGAACAATTTGCATCGGAATGTCATTGCCTCTGCGTTGTTCGCTGGAGTGGCCGGCCCAGGGTTGCAAAAACCAGTTTGCGGCCTTCCTCAATCAGCAAAATGCCCGCAGCGACCGAGGCAGCTAGCAGCCAATCGTAAAGAGATAGCGCCGTGGTTGTAAATACGGTTTGTGCCGGTGGCCAATGAACCGCGGCAACCTGTAGGCTGAGGACACCGACCAGCGCAAGCCACAATTTCCGGTTGGTAAAAAAGTAGGGTGTAAAGACAGAGCTCGACCCAGAGCGTGCATTGAAAACGTTAAACATTTGGAACAACACAAATGTCGTAAATGCCAATGTCGTCGCATGAAGTGCATTACTTGTCTGCAAGGCGTAATACAAAACCCCCAGAGTACCGAGCGTCATGATGGTGCCGAAACCGGCAAGCCGAATTAACAATGGTCCATCCAATAGCCGTTCTGTTAGCCCCCGCGGGGGTTTGTTCATGATCCCGGGTCGAGTCGGGTCAACTCCGAGTGCTATGGCTGGCGGGCCATCCATGATGATGTTCACTCACAGGATCTGGATCGCCGTGAACGGCATGGGCATTCCCAATAAAGGTGCAATAGCAACTGTCAGCAGCGCACCGATGTTGGTCGATAACTGAAAGCGCACAAACTTGCCAATGTTGTCATAAATTGTGCGACCTTCGCGCACGGCGCGAACGATGGAGGCGAAGTTGTCATCCGTCAATACCATGTCAGCCGCTTCTTTGGTGACATCGGTTCCGGTGGCTCCCATCGCGATGCCCATGTGTGCGTGTTTCACCGCAGGCGCATCGTTCACACCATCACCGGTCATAGCAACTACGTGGCCGCGCCGCTGCAGGGCGACCACCAGTCGCACCTTGTGCTCGGGCGCCACGCGGGCGAACACTCCGATTGATTCGATCGTCTCCGAAAGCGCCTCGTCGCTCATGGCGTCGATCTCGGTACCGGTGGCGGCGCTGCCAGTGATGCCGAGCATCTTGGCGATAGCACTCGCTGTCGTTTTGTGGTCTCCCGTAATCATCTTTACCTGAATGCCGGCCTGACCACACAGAGCGATTGCTTCGCGCGTTTCCGTCCGCGGCGGGTCTAGGAGACCAGCGAGACCGACAAACGTTAGATTTTGGAGGTGTTCAAGCAGGTTGCCTGCCGGATCGAACACATCGGCGGGTAGCGCTGCGGATGCGATCGCCATTACGCGCAGACCGTCACGAGCCATTAGCTCGTTCTGATTTAGAAGCTCGCTGCGCTCATCGTCCAGTAGCGGTGACGATCCTTGAGCAGTGACGATCCTTGAGCAGTGAGGATTCTGTCACAGCGATCGAGCAAAACTTCAAGCGCACCTTTAACAAAGACTCGTACTAGCGAGTCATCATAGTGAAAGCTCGCCATGAACTTATATTGAGAGTCGAAGGGAACTTCAGCGATTCGCGGTAGACGGGCCCGCTCTTGTTCCATTGAGAGGCCGGATTTTGCGGCTAACACCAAAAGTGCGCCTTCGGTCGGATCACCAATGACGGAGCCGTCACGTAGTTCGGCGTCGTTACAAAGGGCAAACGGCAGCAGAAGTTCTCGCAGCTCAGGACTTGGGCTGGCTCCATCTTTCGCTTTAATGGTTCCCACTGTTCCGTAGCCTATGCCGCTGACGTTGAATCGCTGCTCATGAAAGAACAATGCGCGCGCAGTCATCTGATTCATTGTGAGGGTACCGGTCTTGTCCGAACAGATGACCGATGCGCAGCCTAGTGTTTCGGCGGCCGCGAGCCGTTTAAGAATAGCGCCACGTCGCGCCATACGATGCATCCCGACAGCGAGCGTGATCGTAACCACCGCCGGCAATCCCTCTGGAATGGCCGCAACGGCCAGCGCGATTGAAGTGAGAACAATTTGAACCCAGGGTTCGCCGCGCCATAAGCCGGCGAGCAATATGGCCAGGACGACAACCCTCGCAATGACTGCGAGTCGCTTACCGAGCGAATCGAGCTGGACTTGCAGCGGTGTGGGTGGCTCAACATCCTCAGTGAGCATCGTTGCCAAACGGCCCATCTCGGTAGCCATGCCCGTCGCCGTCACCAACAGTTCCGCTCTTCCGCGAGTGACGATCGAATTCATGTGCGCCATGTTGGCCCGCTCGGCCAACGGCGCAGTTACATCGTCCAGTACTTCAATGGTCTTGCCCGCAGGAACCGATTCGCCCGTCAGAGTGGATTCGTCAATCTCGAGCCCTTGGGCGACGATGATTCGTCCATCGGCTGGCACTTTGCTGCCGGCATCCAGTAACACCACATCACCTTGTACCAAGTCAAAACGCGAGACCTCAACAACGACGCCCTCGCGACGCACGGTGGCATGCTGCGCTAGCATGCGCTTCAAGGCCGCAACCGCTCGCTCGGCGCGGTACTCCTGGTGGAACCCGAGCAGGGCATTGAATATAACGACCCCCAGGATTACAAACGCATCGATCAGATCCCCAATCGCCCACGCCAAAGCCACAGCACCGAGCAATATGACGATAAGGAGATTCTTGAATTGGTCAATAAAGAGATGCCAGGCGGGCCGCCTTAGCTTTGGTATTAAACGATTGGCGCCGTCTCGTTTCAGACGCGCTAGCGCCTCAGCAATGGTCAATCCTTGTCGGCAATCAACACCCAGCCGGATGGCGACGTCCTGAACTGGCCGAACATGCCATGGGCGTTCGTCAGTGAGCCGCGGCCCCTCGCTGACAGAGGCTAGTCCCTCGGATTGAGCCAGTCGTCGTGGACTATTGTCAACCATTGTCTTGTTTCGACTCAGCGCCATGCGCTTCATCAGTGGTGGACACTCGTGGCGGGTGCGATTCATTATGTGATGTCAACATGGCGGCAGCTTCTGCCGCTGCGTCACGAAACGGCAACAACACCACATCAGAACCAGCGGTCAGGAGAAACTCGCGATGTCGCATCGTGTCGCCGGCCACACAGCGCTACTCGGCCCACTGAGCGAATCAGGTGAAGATCGAGCTTCAGACCAACCATGAACAGCAGCAGCCCAATCCCGAGCTTCGCAAAAAGGTCTACCTGATCAAGGCCATGTACCCAGCCCAGCCCCGCAGGACCAAGCAAGATTCCGACGAAAATGAATGCGATGATTAGGGGTTGGCGCAGCCAGAACGCGGGCGCACCGATCGCGGCCGCAACTGCCAGTACGGCGGCAATTTGGGAGAAAGGATCAGAGAATGTCGTCATCGAAAGCCGTGCCCTAAGATATTTCCAGCGGACAGCCGGCAGGTTTCGAGCTAGCCATTATGCCTCTGATGTGACCGGACTAACGAACCCTGGCGGCTTAATTGTTAAGACGGAGCAGTCGAGTTGCGTGAGAATGCTTTCGGCCGTGTTACCCATGAAGAAACCGGCGATCCCAGTGCGCCCGACGGTCCCCATGACGACGAGGTCCACTGCAAAGTCGCGCGCTATCGCTGGTACAACGTACTTAGCGCGTCCTTTAATCACATGAAGCTGGGGTTCAAGGATGTCAACAGCGTTCTTGTCCGCCATACTACGGTGGGACTTCACGAGATTTTCCAGCCAGCGCGTTCGCGCGCTGGCTTCCTCTTCCACCATCGCGTCCACTTCGGTGACCGAAATACCCGAGCGTGGTGACCTGAAAAAATCCTCGCCGACTAGATCCCAGGCGTGCACGATGTGCGCTTCGCTGAATTCCGCTAGTGCCAATGAGGTGGACATCTCCAGTATCTGGCGGTTGAGCACATCCGTGACCGGCTCCTCCGGATCCTGATCGACGGCCGCTAGTATGCGACCGTACTTGTGGTGTTCCGTGGGTTTGATGAGCCACACTGGACACGGGCACTTGCGCATCAGGTGCATGTCTGTACTACCGAAGAGCAGATCCCTCAGTCCTCCGGCGACTTCTGCGCACTTAATGAGCAGATCGTGGTCGTTGTCTAACACTTGCCGGATAATCCCGATAAAGGGTTTTCCGATAAGCACCTTCGCTTCAAGGGACACTCCATCTGCCGCGACGGCTTTAACAACCTCGTCAAGCCAGTCACGTTTCTCGGTTACCGCGATGTTTTGTAACTCCGCTGGAGCGATCGCGGTGACGGCCATCTGCATGTCGTCGGGGACTGCATCTATCACCGCGCATGCGGTAAGAAGGGCTTGGTTGTTTCTCGACAATGTGACCGCACGCTTCAACGCAGCCGAGTAGTCCGTGCCTTCATCGACAATCAGCAAAATGTTGGAAAATCTTTTCATCGTTCAGCCTCACGCTGATGGAGGGTCCGCGCACGGCAACTGCGTATCGTCATTTGCTTATCAGAAAAAATTGTCCGAAAACTCGGATTACTCCACTATCGCTGTAAGTGTGTTTCGGTACTTGGTGCAGCCCAAACGCGAGATTCGCAAAAACGATGTCGCCGGTAATCGGTCAGTCTGTTCGGGTCGTTGTGGATCGTTCGGTAACCGGCATCGTGCCTGCCTGACCGGACGTGCGAGCCCTGTTGCGTCGTCGCACCAGCCGGCGCCTAATGGTGCGTCCGGTGCGATGGACGGCGCGGCTGATCGCGACATACAAATCGGCTTCGACATCTTCAACCACCACGTCGGGCAGGCCGGCCAGCAGCACCTGCACATGGCAGCATTTTTCCACGGTACCGCGTCCACCACTGTAACCGGATAGCCGCATCACCACCCGCTGTATGTGTTCGCCATAACAGGTCAGCGCAGAACGCACCCGCCGTTCGGTGTGGCGGCGTAACGCATCGGTCAATCCAAAGTCGAGTGCGTGGATGACGATCTGCATGGGGTCCTCCGCTGTCATCTGGTTTGACATTTATATTGAAATGTTAGGCAGGGTTGATTGATAAGAAAAGTCGATTATAGTGGGCGTATTCATCGAAAAGTGCGAAGTAATGGTAAGCCAATGATTAACTACAAACATTTGCGCTACTTTTGCGCGGTCGCCCGGGAAGGTGGCATCGCCCGTGCCAGTGAACGGCTGCACCTAACGCCGCAAACCATCAGCGGACAGCTAGGTCTATTGGAAGAGTATCTTGGCGTGGATCTGTTCGCCCGGGTCGGGCGCAACCTGGAACTTACCGAGATAGGGCGGCTGGTGTTGAGCTATGCCGATGAAATCTTCTCGCTCGGCGGCGAGTTGGAAGAGGCGGTCCATCAGCTGCCCAGCGGACGCCCACATGTACTCAGGGTTGGGGTCGTTGATGTTGTGCCGAAGTCCATCGCACACCGTTTCTTGATACCCGCGCTGCAAATGGAGGAGCCGGTACGAATGGTCTGCCGTGAGGCGAGCTTGGACACACTGCTGGCCGAGCTGGCTGTGCACCGGCTGGATCTGCTTCTCGCGGACCGCCCAATTCCCGCCACCGTCAGCATGCGCGGTTCCAGTCACAAACTCGGGGAGTGCGCGGTCAGTTTCTTTGCCACCGGGAAGATCAAGAGAAACCTAAAAGGTGTTTTCCCCCAATGTTTGGATGGTGCGCCGATACTGTTGCCCAGCAGTGATAACCAGCTGCGCTCCGCCATCGACCAGTGGTTCGACAAGCATCGCATCCGTCCGCGCCTGATTGCCGAGTTCGATGACAGCGCGCTAATGAAGGCATTTGGGCAAGAGGCCGCAGGGATCTTTGTTGCGCCCTCGGCGATTAAGGCAGAGGTGGAGCAGCAGTATAGCGTGACTGAGATCGGCCGGGTCGACGAGGTAAAAGAGCGGTTTTACGCCATATCGGCTGAGCGCAGGGTTGCGCATCCCGTCATTGCCACGGTAATAGAGGCAGCTCGTACGTTGCTGCTTGCTGACCAATAGCCGTTGGCTGACTGAAACGAGGTGCTATGAGATTCCGGACACCAAGATGACATTTGGAATACGATGCTGCCGCTCAGGTAACCAGCCCCAGGGCAATGCTGTAAATGAATCCAGAAAAGATGAACAGGTTCGCAAGTACGAGTATTGCAAGCCCCACTCGGGATGGCCGTCCCGACAATTCATTGCGCGCCGGTGGCGGAGTGTTTTGGAGGTTTGACTTGGGCATCGCTTTCTTCCTTTGAGGCAGCGAATGGTCCTCTTACCGGCTACGCACCTCGCCGCCCGATAATCTCATCCCCGGCAACGGGTCCTTTGCGACGTCTGCCGCGCACCAAGTGGATAGCGGGAGAGGTGCTGTCGGCCAAGCGCGGCAGACGTCGCCATTGGAATGATCGGCGGTAGTGGCACCCAGGTGATTTTCTCGAAGCCCTTCCAAAATCCATCCTGTCGAGCGAATTCCCTTGCCAGTCAGAACCAACGGTAGCCAAGTTTTGCACTCTGTACCCGTCGATTCATTGCGCTAGTCTGCTGTTGACATCGCAAACGGGCTATTCCAACGACAAGTTTAGCGCGCTGCATAGCCCGAGAAAATACGGTCTTTGTGGGGGTGACTGTAAGGTTTTTTCTAACAATCACTCCGTCAAGCCATCTTGGTCGCTGATCGTCTTCGCTTTGCGACAGGGTTCGCCGAGACGCAGCGTGCCGAGTGTCGCAATGTTTGTCGGCATGCACCACAAGCGCGGCACTATCCCAGAGCTACCGGCGCTTTGACGCGGCGGAAGGTTGACGGATCACTAGCCGGCGACAGCAGCGGTCGTACAGAATCGAATCAGGCGATGCGCAGGAGACCGCAAAGTGCGATCTTTCCGTTCTAGCTTGCGATCCTGAAATTGCCGCAATACGTCGGTGCCGGTGTGATATTGGCATTTCGATGGGGTTTGCACCCAGGATTCGGTGCGGGCAACGGTCCGGAATCAGCAACGGTGATTGCGACTCCATCGCATATCAGTCTTTGCATTGAACACGAGGTTTCCGTGGGCCCAGCACTGGTCGAACAATCGCTTGACAACATTACGCGATGTTTTGAGTAACGCACGTCTATGCCAATGATTGGCAGGCGAATATTTGATCAGGTAAAACCGATGATTATGGAAAGAAAGAACGTATTTTTCTCACTAAGGATTTTGGCTATGTTGTGCGTTGGTTCCGACGCTTCGCAACGTTTACAGCCCACCAACGCTGCACTGCAGACGCCATTGAGACGCCGCGTGCTGCAACGGTCCGCAGTCCGGGTGGAAACGACGGTCGTCACCGCATAGGAGGAAACATGCATACCCAACGTTTCGATGCCGAGAAGGGCGACGCTGAGCGAGTAGCGCCGGCGGATAGCACGGAGCCGCAAAATCGGCACAACAGCTTCGCTTCGGCGCACATTCGACACTTCAATCGCCTTGTGTGCATGGCCGGTCGATTCAGGCACGCACCGAGTGATTTTGGCGCGTCACGCCGATACGGCACGGTGGCCGACGCCAAGAGATCCGCAGCAGCGGGTATCGGGTCGACGCAGCCCAACAACAGCAAGGCCATGCCACTCACGACGATGTCTGCGGACTCGGACCGGGCCCGACGGACGAGCGCCGCCGCCAAGATTATCTATCGACTGCCGAGGCGGCTTTCCAGACGACGACCGATATCCGACGGCTGTATTACCGATGGACAAAAGCACTTCCATCAACTCTCGCAACACGCATCCGATGAATTGAATCGGGCGTTGAGCGCTCGCATTGCGGCCCTGCCCCGGGTGCAGTTCGCCGAACGTATGTATGGATCTCTGCGGTTTACAAGCTTCTTCCTGGAACCCGCGTTGTTCGCCAACAAAGGTTGTGAGCAAGATGCCTCTGCAGCCCACTCAGAGTTCGCGCGTATCCAGGGTCCCGACAGAGGTGGCTTGCAGCTGATACTACGACGTAAAGACCTGCACGAGGTTATCGCAAAGGGTTGGGGCCAATCGGACCCTGACTCCAACGCTATGGTGATTTGGGGTCCAAGAGATCAGCATGAACTGAAGATCGTATGGTTGATTGCGCAGATGTCGTATCGGCACGCGATCGATTCACAAGTACTGACACCATCCGCTGCAATTCGCACGAGCGATGTTGGCGCGGCCGCATCGATCAAAGAACATCATCACGAAACACGGCGTCGCCGCGCTTAGTTTTGAACATCCCGCGCCGCACCGTGAACCCGATGTCAGTACGAATTCTGGGCGTGTCGGCGCGCCCCGCGACCGTGATCGGTCTCGGGTCGCGGCAATCGGTACGATCGAAAAGGTATTAAGGAGGACCGTATGTGGACTAGAGGTCTAGTGCTAGCGAGCATTTTCGCTCTGTCCCCGACAGTTACTAGCGCGGAAGTCGAAAGCGATACACTGCCGGCTGACGTGATGGTTTCGGTGGCCAGGTTTGCAAACGATCTAGAAACGGTTCGCCTGTACATGGGCAGGCCCGCCGTGACGCCTAGTAGGTTTCGGGTAGAGTTCACGGCACCCCGGCACGACTTTTTCCAAACTCAAACGCTGTTTCGCAAGGTCAACCGACTCGGTTCCGAGGTGGCAGGATTGACGCGACAATCGCCTCCGCCCGCCGCGGAACACCACGCGATCGCTCAGAGTGACGTGTTACGGGCCGTGGCGCACGCCCAGAGTCAGCTCGATCTGATTCGCGAATCTCTCGGTATCGACACACAATCGCCTCCTCCAAAGCGTAACCCTCGAATCGACTCAAAGGACGTGTTTGAGGAACTCGCGCAAATCAATCGCCAACTCAATTTGATGATCGACGATTCATTTCGATCATCCGACGTATTTTCGCAGCTCTTCGTTACCAACGTATACCTGGCCGGCGTGTTGGAAAGAACCGATAGGGAGCCCTTTCCGACCGTGCCATTCGTCAGCAATAAGCAGCCCATCGATGTCTACGAACTGTTGGTCGATTGCTTGGATCTGAATCAGCGAATCGGCGAACGCATAGGCATTGAAGTGCTCCAGATCAATGCACGTCGTCTAAAAAGCGAGCATTTAGTTCTCTCAGACAACTATGATCTCGCAACGATCTTATTGTCGGATGTCGCGTTTTGGTCTGTTCGTTTGGATCATAGTGAGGATGTTCTTTCCGCCCACCGGGGCTCTGAGGAACATATTCCCAGCGCACGTCTACGCGACAGCCAGGTCAATTCGAGAACAACTCAACCAGATCCTGAACAGCATTTGATCAACTTGTCGTCGCGTGGATCCGCAACTCATTGGGCGGCGTGACGACCGACGCAAAGGAAGGAGAACTCATGAAGCCGTTTTTCCTGCTGGCAATCGCAACACTCCTAACTGCCGCCGCCGCTTGGGCCGACGACGGCGAACTCGAATCAGCGCAGGAATTAGCGCTGTCGTGGCTATCACTGACGGACAATCAACAATTCGAAACGAGTTGGAATGACGCATCGACATTCTTTCAAGCAGCCATTTCCGAATCGCATTGGACGAGTTCTGTGAATGCAGCCCGTTCATCTTTTGGTCGGTTGAAGACCAGGACGATCACGGCGTCAACATTCAGCAAAACACTGCTTGGCGCTCCGAATGGCAATTACATTGTTTTCCAGTTCGATACTGTCTTCGAGAAACAAGTCTCGGCTACGGAAACGTTAGCCATGATCAAGGTCGGGGACGATGTGTGGAGAGTAGCGGCCTATTTGATTAAGTGATTCGGAGAATACAGAGGCACTAACCAAACAGCGAGTCCGTCAGAGCCGCGCTTAATAGCACGATCCAATTTGTTGAAGCCGGCGCATAACGCAAATTCGAGGGAAGAGAAGGAGTGGAAAGATGCAACGGTTTAAGAACATTCTTGTTTTCCTGGATGGAGCCAAGGGGGAGAAAGATGCGATCGAGCAAGCCGCCAAAATGGCTATATTGATCTTCCCCCACGATACCGGACACCGAGTTAAGAATCGTGGAATTCCCCCGGCCTGACAGACATTTCTCCGGCTAGAATCAGCCCCTAGGAGAAGTGTATGAGCAACCAAAGATATTCACCAGAATTTCGTGACGAAGCGGTCCGCCAAATCTTAGAAGGCGGTCATTCGACGAGTGACGTCGCGGCACGTTTGGGTGTTTCGGCCAACAGTCTTTATAAGTGGGTCAAGGCTGTTCAGCCAAATACCGATTCACTCAAGGACGAGGAGCTTATCGAATCGAAACGTGAAAACTTGAAGCTCAGAGCAGAGCTAAGGCGCGTCAAGGAGGAGCGCGATATTTTAAAAAAGGCCGCCGCGTACTTTGCCAGGAACCCCGGGTAAAGTACGAGTTCATCGAAGCGAATCGGCAAGACCATTGCGTCATGGTCATGTGTCGCGTGCTGCAGGTGTCACGCAGCGGTTACTACGCGTGGATAGACCGACCCGTGTCGTTGACTGCTCAGGATAACGAGCGGTTGGTTGTGCTGATCCGCGCCTCACATGTGGCCAGTGGCGGTATTTATGGGTCACCCAGAGTAACCGCTGATCTTCGAGAGGCCGGTGAGCGCTGTGGGAAGAACCGGGTTGCCCGGCTAATGCGGATCCACGAAATACGCGGTGTAACGGGGTGTAAGCGGCCGCGACCACTGTTCGGCAGACCGTCGCTGTTGATGCCGAATCGATTGCAACGACAGTTCACTGTCAGCGCACCGAACCAGGCGTGGGTCACCGACATCACCTATATCCGGACCTGGCAAGGCTGGTTGTACCTTGCGGTCGTCATTGACCTGTTCGCGCGCAAAGTCGTTGGATGGTCGATGAAGCCGACGCTGGCAAAAGAGCTCGTTCTGGATGCATTACTGATGGCCGTGTGGCGTCGCCGCCCTACAGGCCCTGTAATCGTCCATTCAGACCAAGGTTCACAATACGGTAGCGACGCTTGGTACCGTTTCTGTATCTCGCATAACCTCAAACCAAGCATGAGTCGGCGAGGTAACTGTTGGGATAATGCAGTTGCCGAATCGTTCTTCGGCAGCCTAAAAAAGGAACGGATACGAAAACAGATCTACCGAACCCGGGATCAGGCCCGTGCCGATATCTTCGACTACATAGAAATGTTCTACAATCGAAGTCGTCGTCATAGCCATCTCGGTAACATCAGCCCAGAGGCGTTTGAACAAGCCTCAAAATGCAGCGGAGCGGTGTCCGTCTGACTGGGGGAATTCCAATATCGAACAAGGCAAATTTGACGCTGTTCGACGTTTTGGAGCAAGGATCCTCTGTTGATGCAGGTACTGAGCTAACGGCGTCGGCACAATCTCTGCAAGAACAACTGGTTCAGGTTCGCAAGACTGAGCTGGCCGGATTGGCAGCCAGCATCGAAGAGCAGTACGGTGCAATCCATGTTAAATCGATTGTAAAACTGGGCCAACCAGCGATAGAAGTTATTAGGCACGTGCTGCGAGAAAACCATGATTTGGTCATCAAAGGTGCCGAGGGACAGGTTGGCAAGTTTCACGCAGTATTCGGTAGTACGGAACTGAAGCTATTGCGAAAATGCCCGTGCCCGGTCTGGCTGATCAAACTATCGCGACAGAAACGTCTTTCCCGAATCCTCGCAGCGGTGGACCTGAGTTCGAATGCGCGAGACAAAGCATCTCTCGATCGGTTAATTATGACGCTAGCAGCCTCGCTTGTAAGTCGAGATGAAAGTGAACTGCATGTTGCTCACGCCTGGACAGTGGCCAACGAACAAAAGCTGCGTGGCCGTCAGATATTGAAGACGACTGTTGATCGGTTATTGGTGAGCATGGAGTCCGCATGCCAAAAGCAATTGGACGAGTTGTTGGCTAAATTCCCGCACTCTAATGCCAAGGGGCACTTGATAAGGGGTGAACCAAAAGACGTCATTCTTCGTTTTGTGGGGGAAAATAAGGTTGATCTGGTCGTACTAGGAACGGTGGCTCGGGTAGGCTTGCCGGGCTTTTTCATTGGTAATAACGCCGAAAGCATACTGAATGCGGTGGACTGCTCCGTGCTGGCAATCAAGCCAGACAGATTCGAGACTCCGGTGTCGATATCAGAGTCTTGACGATGTTGTGTGTAATTTTGACAACCAATCAGCTTGCATAAGCGGGCTCGATACGCCATCAGTATGGGGGCACCTCTATTGAGCAACGATCGACTTGGCGACATTGGCTTGCAGTTGACTACCTATGATGACAGAAGCAATGATCAACCAAGCGCCTGCGCCAGATGCACACGGCGTCGCTGTGGTGTTGCTTATCCTGGTCGCTCTGTTCCTTTTTACACGAGATAGGCTGCCGCTTGAATCCTCTAGCCTGATTGTCCTAATCCTGCTCATTGCCGGGTTTCAGCTCTTTCCGTACGAGCACGATGGTGTAGCGTTACTTCCCACCGACTTCTTCGCTGGATTCGGCAATCAGGCTTTGATTGCAATCTGCGCGCTAATGATGGTGGGAAAGGCGCTTGAAACAACCGGCGCAATGCGGCCCCTTGCCGCGATCGTCAGCCACACTTGGTCAACCCGTCCGCTACTGGCTTTGTTGATTACTCTGGGCACAGCGGCGGCTCTAAGTGCCTTCATTAACGACACACCGATCGTGGTACTGCTGATCCCAATACTGGTCGGGATTTCATTGCGTGCGAAGTTCCCTGTTTCCCGTGTCATGCTACCAATGGGTCTTGCCACCATTATCGGTGGAATGTCGACCACTATTGGCACGTCAACAAATCTGTTGGTGGTCGGCATTGCAGAGGACCAGGGTCTAGCAAGAATCGGTATGTTCGATTTTGTGTTGCCGGCCGCGATTGTGGGCGGTGTCGGCCTGCTGTTTCTCTGGCTGGTCGCACCAAGATTATTGCCGGATCGCGTGCCGCCGATGGTCAGTACGGCGCCACGCATATTCAACAGCCAGCTACTTATTAAGGAAAACAGTTTCGCGGTCGGCAGGACGCTGTCGGAGGTGCTGGCAAAAACGCACGGCCAGATGCGGGTCAGCAGGATACAACGGAGTGAAACGCTGTTCCTTGTGAAACTGCCCTCGGTACAACTACAGCCCGGCGACCGCTTGTTTGTAAGCGATTCGCCCGAGAATCTCAAACACTTCGAGAGTGTTTTGGGGGCGACACTGCACAACGTATCTGATAATGAGCACCCGGTCGACGAGCATAGGCTGCTGAAGGCCGAAGGTCAGCAACTTGCCGAGGTCGTTGTAACGCACGGTTCAGTGCTGCACTTAAGCACTCTGGGTGCCGCGCACTTTCGTGCCAACTACAACCTGCTGCCACTGGCAATACACAGAGCGCGTAATTCAACAGACGCGGGTGAGTTGGATAGCATCCGGCTTCGCGCCGGTGATGTATTGCTGGTGCAAGGCACCCGCGAGGCGATCGAAACGTTGAAGTTGAGCGGCAGTATGCTGGTGCTTGACGGCACCACTGATCTGCCTCACACGCATCATGCCAACCGGGCATTGGCTGTCATGGGCCTCGTAGTAGTTGTAGCGGCAACAGGATTCATGCCGATTTCCGTGGCTGCGCTCATCGGTGTTGGGCTGATGTTGGCGCTGGGTTGTCTTACCTGGCGCGATGCGGCAATAGCTCTGCCCATCTCGGTAATCATGATCATCGTGACCAGTCTTGCGCTCGGTAAGGCACTGGTGGGAACCGGTATGGCAGTCTATCTGGCCACGGCCTTCGTCGGCATGTCATCAAATCTCCCGGCGCCGGTAATACTAAGTATCTTTATGCTGATAATGGCGATCCTGACGAATATTGTGTCAAACAATGCGGCAGCGGTCATTGGCACACCTATCGCGGTCTCGACTGCGCAGCAACTTGGCGTCGACCCAACACCGTTCGTCCTGGCGGTTTTATTCGGTGCAAATATGAGCTTCGCAACGCCCTTCGGTTACCAGACAAACCTACTGATTCTAAATGCCGGTGGTTACCATTTTTCCGATTTTCTAAGGGTAGGCGTTCCGCTCGCGATTATTATGTGGCTTGGTTTCTCGTTCGTGCTGCCGATTATCTATGACCTCGAATAATGGGTATCGGCCTCGATGAATCCCGTGCAAGCCGCACTCGAATGCCCCCGATTGGAGAACCAACGATTGAGCGCTGACGAAAGATAGAACTAAATGGCCTGTCCACGCCTCTCCGTGCGATTCCATTTGTCGATGACCGGCGCGTAGGTCGTAATGACGCCACGGAAAGTCCGTGAAAAAGCTGCAAGGCCTTGCCGAGTTGCTCACGCCCGTGCGCGCCGATCGACGGTGTTAATGCGACGCCTTGCGTTTCGATGTGTGTGTCCATCCGAGCACTCCTATCGTTAAAGATCGTTCACCATGGTACGAATTCCTTGTCGGCTTCTTGGTCGGTTATTCCGAGCTTCGCCATCGACATTCGCGATAACACGTTCCTCGAAAATAGCGATGTGTCAGTTCCAATAATTCGACTGGCTCGTTCTTTTTGGTGCTGTTAGATTGACCAACTAAGTAGACGGGCGTCTGCCTACTATCGGCGTGGCGGGCTGCGGTGCGCTGAGCCACGCATGGCATCTCGCCGAGGTCGCGAGCGACGTCGTCGAAGCGTTCGCCGCGTCGGCCTTGTGGACGTCGCGGCACAGATCATCGCGTACGGGTTTTCGCGGCGTCACTATTCGTGTAACGAAGCCGAGGACGAAGCACGGCGCCAACGAAACGATATTGTCACTGCATGGAGTATGAGAAATGACAGCAAATGCGTTCTTTAAACTTACACCGTGTTCGCTGTTGGTCTTGATTGTGTTGATGCCACTTCAAGCCGAATCGCAAGCGAGGACCGAGATGCGCGACCCGCTGCGTGGTGTCACCTTCTATAGCGTGCAGATCAGCACGGATCCAATGACCGCGTTGCAGACCAAGGGAGGCCTGTTTGCCCAAAGCGATTTGATGACACTTGGACTGAGCGCCTTCTTCTTCGACGAAAGCGATACCGTCGACGAGTACGTGCTGTGGTTACGCCACGACGGCCCCCGAAGCTGGTTCACCACGAACCTGGAACACCCGCTAACGTTGTGGCTCGACGGCGTTGGTTGGCAATCGGCCCCGTTGCACGTTTCCCGCCCGGCAGGCAGCGGAGCGCCTGGGCCGTTGATTGAAAAATTGGAATTCGTCCTCGAGGCGGGCGACTTTCAAACTCTATTAAACGCTGACGCCGTTACCGTCGAACTTGTGACCGTTCTGGGTACGGTCGAAAAAATTCTGAGCGAAACGGAACGCTTCGCGCTTCGTCGTTTTGATGAGCGGGTTCAAACTCGGCACGCTGAGACGCAATCCGCTGGCACCGCACCAACATCGAACTGATTCCCCGAACCCGATCAGCGATGTTGAACAGCCCTCAATGGCTACCCGCGACCGGCGTTGTGAAGCCTTGAGGCTTGAGCGTCAACACCGAGCAGTTAACCTCGCTCAAGACCGACTCCGCGGTATTACCGATTAGCAGCCCCGGAAACCCGGTCCGACCGATGGTTGTAGGGCGCAAAAACTCGGTCCGCGCGGTTATGCGGCCCATTCAGAGGCAAGATGCAATCCGTGTAGGATAGGCTCTGCGACGGGAAAGCATTTCCGACACTTTTCCGACATCAGCTGTGTATTGTTGTGCACTGTGGGGCGAAACTGCAACGAACGCCGTCTTTTAGGCTATATTTTTCAACAAGTTATGGTGGCCATCGAGGCTACGAACCGGGCGGTCGGGAGTTCGAATCTCTCCGGGCGCGCCATTTTTGAAATAAACCTGCAGTAACTAACTTTCTGTTACTGCGGGTTTTTTTCACCTCATTCAGAGTTTTGTCTCAGTCGTTGTAATTCTTGGGGCAGCACTGGGGAAACACCAGCTTGGCTGGATCGTCATCTGTGCTATAGCTGGCGAATAGGTTCTTTTCATCCGATCTGCTGACGTGAGGCTCCAAAAACCGCGATTATTGGTCAGCCCGGAATAGGCGCAGGTGCGGCTTGCCCCATCTCCTGGATAAATCGACTTGCGACAAGGTGTGCGTCCCCATAGTTTACTGCCGCCGGAGAAATGCCTGCCCTCATCGCGGTCGCAAGTGGCATTTGTAGAGAATAGGTCAATATTAGAGTCCCGGGCTTCCCATCGGCAGGAGACGCCTTTACTCGTGAAATCCCAACGTAAAAAAGTCGGCGTTGCTCTTCCAAACCCGCTTGTTGCATCGCCTGCGGCAGATTCGCGCTTGGCTGCTGCGGAAGCAGACCTTCGACGCAACCGGCGACAATCGTCACTGGTGCACTTAGCCCCTTACTCTTGTGCAGACTCATAATTCTAATGTCTTCAATTTCGGAAGGAATTTCTGGTTTGGCTATGGCGCTTGTTAACTCGCGAAGAAAATCGTTTCGGTCTTCCCCTCCGACGGCCGCTAAAGTATCAAAGGCCAATGCGCGAATGTCCCGAACGAGCGGATCACCATCAGGAAAAAGATCTTCAATCACGGGTGCAAGCTCGTTTTCTTCAACAAGATCCTCAAGTCGGTAAATCTCATCTCTGACCAAGGCAAAATGACCTACCAGTGCAGTCGTATAGGGAATACGGATATCGCCTGCCTCAAGTTGAGCTAACGTATTCCATGGTGTCGTCCCATTCTCATCACAATAATCTCGCAGCCGTCGATAACTTTTCGTTCGCCAATTATTGCTCCCTAAGCCGAGCAACCAACGCAAAGCCACGCGATCTTCACGATTGACGAAGAGTTTCAAAAGAGCAAATCGAAATTGAGCATCTTCTGCGTCTAGCTCGGCCTGAGCATAGTAAGAACGAACGGGGATCTCACGTTCAACGAGTCCCTCATAGATAGGTGTTCCGATTGCCCCACGCTGGGCTAAAACTACTATGTCACCGGGATGGACGCCTTGTGCAACCAACTCCGATATTGTGTCGAGCACGCCGAGAACTTCAGCGTCCAGGGTTTGGTACTGTACGATTTTGACGATTCCTGCGCCATTTTCCTCCATCGGTACCAATAC
>Ga0255052_10000388_pt1 | contig 35894 bp, 26 predicted proteins | sample JV7_2_21_MG_FD_188632 | JGI IMG/M metagenome (GOLD analysis project Ga0255052, IMG submission 188632) | Seawater microbial communities from Jervis Inlet, British Columbia, Canada - JV7_2_21 | ecosystem: Environmental > Aquatic > Marine > Inlet | place: Canada: British Columbia | collected...
CAACTAAGAGCGAAAGCGGGGGATCGTTACGGCATCGACAGGGAATCACGGCTCGGCAGTGGCACATCTGCTGCGCAAGTTCGGACTCAAGGGGACGATCTATATCCCGCAGAACGCCGCCAAGGCCAAAGTCGACACGCTACGCATGTATGGCACCGACTTGGTTGTCCATGGCTCCGATGGAGTCGAGGCGGAGCGTGCTGCCCGAAAAGCGGCGGCGGAGGAGGGCCGAATCTATGTGTCTCCCTACAACGATCCCAAGATCATCGGCGGACAGGGAACCATCGGCCTCGAGCTCGAGCACCAGCTGGAAGGAATCGATGCTGTCTTCTGCCCGGTTGGAGGAGGTGGCCTGGCAGCAGGGATCGTCGGCTACCTGAAGTCCAGCGACGCCCGCGTTCACTTTGTTGGCTGCCAGCCGCGAAACTCGGCGGTGATGTACGCATCGGTAAAGGCAGGAGAGATCGTCGACCAGGCCTCAGACCCCACCCTGGCCGATGGAACAGCCGGCGGCATCGAGTCGGATGCCATCACATTCCCCATCTGCCGAGACCGCATCGACGAATTCAGCCTCGTAGAGGAAGAGGAGATCGCTGCGGCGATAAGGTTGATCCTGGAAAAGCACCACCTACTCATCGAAGGGGCAGCGGCGCTGGCAGTCGCTTCCTTTCTGCGTGTCGCCCAAGGCTACAAGGGGCGTCGGGTGGTGCTGATACTCAGCGGGGCACGGATCAGTCTGGAGACCCTTGGTACCGTTCTCCCTACAACCTGAAGGCGAATGAAGAAGTCGAAGAAACAAGAGCCCTTCTCGACAGAGCGGTCCACGGCACATACCGATCATCTCGAAGCCCACGAGGATCACGATCGGTGGTTCAAAGATCTGGCGCGGTGGCGGACCGACTATGGAGATGCCATCCGGCGCCTGGCCCGTCAGTTGTTGCCGGAGATCGACCTGGCGGATTTCGAGGATCGAATGGACCGTCACGAGGCGGCGATCCTTGCCCACGAAGAGTTGGTGGATCGTCACGAGCAGCGGATCCGCCGGGAACGTACCGGGGTGGCGCAGGCCGCCGAGGAGGTGGAAGCCCTCCATGAGCAGATGCACGATCGCCACGAGCTTTCTCGTCGGCAGCACCTGGAGCTGGAGGAAGCCCTCCACGAGATCCTAGAAGCACTCTCCAGCTACGACCCGACCCGTTGAAGCGGCCGGTTCAACGGGAGTCAGACGAGCTCGGCGAGGTATTTGGGCAGCATCTCGCGCCAGGTGGGCCAGTCGTGGTCCCACTCGGGGCCCCAGAGATCGACACGGTTGGGGATGTCTTTGGTACCGAGGACATGGGCGATCTTCCACGTCTCCCCCGGATCCTCCCAGCGGCCCTCACCCGTGGGCAGCACCACATGGCGGCTCCGCAGGCGCTGCAGCTGCTCACCCTCTTCCAGGCCGGGGAGGTAGTGAAAGGGAGACGAGTAATAGAAGTCGTCGCTCCACTCACCATGGAGCCAGGTGGTCAGGTCATAGGTGCCGCTCATGCCGATGGCGCAGGAGAAGACCTCTGGATGGCGACACAGAGAGGCCACGGCGTTGAAAGCGCCCAGGGAAGCACCCGCCGTGATGATCTCGATATCCGCCGACTGGCAGTCAGTGCGAATCGCCGGGACCACCTCGCTGAAGATGAAATCGTCGAACTGGTTCTGTAGCCAAGCGCAGTGCAGTGGATGATGGTGGCCGGAGATCCAAGCGGCGCCAGCGACACTGTCCACTGAGAAGACCTTGATCCGGCCGTCAGCGATCAGCGGCCCGAGCCTATCGATCAGCTGAAACCGCTCACACTCTTCCGAATCACCGCCAGCGGTGGGGAAGAGGAGCACCGGGGTGCCGTAGTGCCCCCAGCGGGCAAGTCGGACATCCTGATAGAGCCGGTGGGTGTACCACTGCGAGCTATCGGCCGTCACCGTCTTCGGCTCCTGCCATGCGATCGGCCTCGGTCTGGCGCCAGAACTGGATCAGCCCCCAGAAGTGCTCGGTGAACTGGTCGACTTCGTGGCGGGGAAAGAGAGCCTCCACCTTGAGCTGAACCGCCTCCCTGGCCCGCTCGGAGCCAAAGAAGTCGAAGGCCACCTGGTCCAAGTGCGCAAGATGCTCGGCACAGAAGTCGTCGAACCGATCGACGTCGAAGCGCTGGCGGGCGATCTGCGCGTATTGCGTGAGCCGCTCACGGAAAGGCAGTTTGCGATCGGCGATCTCGAAGAAGGGGCCCCAGTCGAGGTTGAGACGCATGGGCCGATCGGTGACGGCGCAAAAGACCGCCCATCTGATCTTGGCCTTGACCAGCCAGGGAAAGTGGTAGTGGAGCGATGTGACCTGGGAATCGGGACAGGCGTTGGCGAAATCGATGAGGTGGAACTGGCCGTCCTGGCGCAAGGCTTCGCTAGAATTGAAGTCCCAGCCGAAGAAGCTGTTGATGGTCAGGGCCATGTCGTTGAGCAGTGACCACTCGTTGCCGTCGACGAAGTCGAAATCCACCTGGTAGCGCTCGTGAAGCGGCGCGCTGGGATCGTAAGGGATGATGTTGATCTGGGGGCCGACACCCAGACAGCGGACAAAGAGATCGTGGGGGTCGACGGCCTTTTGCAGGTGCATGACTCGACGCCCACTCTGCTCATACGCGGTACGCAGCTGACCCTCGCTCCCGAGCTTGCTGACGCCCACCCAGGCGCCTCCATCGTACGGCTTCATGAACATCGGAAATCCGAGGCGGCTCCCGACGTCACCCAGGTCGAACATCTCGGCGTACCGGCGGAGGGTCGGCTCGAGGTCTGCGGTCTCTTCGTACTCTTTGGGAGGCACCATCCACGTCTCTGGCACCGGCAACCCCAGCCTCATCATGGCGCAGTACGAGGTGTGCTTCTCCATGGACTGGAGCGACCAGGGGTTGTTGAACACGTAGAGATCGTCCATGAGGACCGCCTTTTTGATCCACTCGCGACTGGTGTGGTACCAGTGGGTCAAGCGATCCAGAACGACGTCGAAGCGGCATCCCTGCTGGAGATCGAAAGGCTCGATGGTGAGTCGCTCGACAATGACACGGATCTCATCACCAGCTTGTGGAATGGCCAGGTCGAGATCCTCGATGATGCCCTCGAAGCAGAGCGGCCAGCAGATATCGGCGCCGAGGGAGAGACCGATTGTTCGCGTCTCGCTTGCCAACTCTCACTCCTTTCCTACCGCGGCGGGTGAGTCCGGCGAAGCGGGACCGGGAAATAGAAACGACAGGCCTTCACGCAATCGGTCCCGCCAATTCTCCCAGTTATGACCGTCGGGCGTCTCGGTGTACCGAACCTCCATCCCTGCGGCCTCGAGCAGTGGCACGAGCTCGCGATTAGGATGAACGAGTGACTCGAACTGACCGCAGCTGACGTAGATCTTCTCACTGACCGCCCGTGGGTTGGTTCGAAACAGCTGTGAAAAAGCCACGATCGGGCGGAACTCCGGGGCCAGCCTTTCGAGCCCGCTGCCTGTCACCACGAAGGACCCTGATTGCAGCAAGAGACGGCCAAAGATCCTGGGGAAGCGCCAGGCGGTGTACAGAGAGGCGACCGCCCCGAAGCTGGCTCCCATGAGTCCGTGGTCCGCTGCCCGGCTCGAGACCCCATACTCCTCCTGGAGTAGGTGGAGGACCTCCTCGGCGACATGCTGGGCGTGACCGGGGTCGCCGGCATACTCCTGAAAGCGGTCGACCGGGTCGATCAGTGCAACAACCAACGGCGCGATCTCGCCACGATAGATCAGGTTGTCCAAGACCGTCTTGAGATCGGAGAACTCAAGAAAGTCCGAACCGTCATGGACAATGAGCGCAGGGTGGGACGAATCCTCGTCATGACCGGCCGGCAGATAGATACCGAGATCTCGGCTGCCGCCAAGAGCGCCGCTCTCTATTCCCACCTCTTCGATCGTGCCGCCCTGGGTCGTGGGATCGGGAAGAGTCCAGTCGGGGATCTCGTAGCCGGGGCCGTAGCAGACCGAATTGGCGCCAAACGGGTCGTGGGCCAAGAGGGGGTTCAAAGGGTCGTGGATCAGGCGGGTCTGGCCGTTGTCGACCACTTCGAGCTTGTACTCGATCCGAGATTTCTCGGGCAGATGTAGCGTCAGGTGCCAGATGTCGACGTCTTCATGACGCTGGAAGTTCTGCGACTTGGGAGAACCATCCAACCAGTGCTGCAACCTGACCGCTTCCGCAGGGCCGTGGAAGACAAACGTCGTTCGGGAACCGTCCTGGAGAGGGAAGGTGTGATCCTCGACGAAGGACTGCACCGACTCCGGGTCGAGGGACGGGTTCTTTGTCAGCCGGCTCAAGGCCGACACGGGCTGGGAGACCTGGATGAGCACGACGGCGGAGTTTACCGCCTTTTTGCTAGGCGGTCTCGGTTGCGGCTTTGGCGGCGCGGCGCTTGCCGACGGCCTGCTTGAGAATTCCGCTCACGGCGCCCCGGGCATCATCGAAGAACGTGTAGAAGACCGGCACCACCAGCAAAGTCAGAAGCGTGGCGGTCGTCAGGCCGCCGATCAGCGTCAGACCAAAGCTCTTGTAGCTCAAACCGATGCTTGAAGAGCCCTGAGCTGTCAGTGGAATCATGCCGCCGATGGTCGTCAGTGCAGTCATCATGATGGGCCGGAATCGGCGCTCGGCAGCCAGCAGCAGAGCCTCCCTCCGCTCGTAGCCGGCATGCCGGAGACGGGTCACATAGTCGATCAAGACGATGCCGTTGTTGACGACGACGCCGACCAGCAGGATCAGCCCGACGACGCCGAGAAAATCGATATTGAGACCGAGGATGAAATGACCCCAATAGACGCCCAGGCTCGCCAGGGGAATGGTGAGAATGATCGACAGGGGCAGCACAAAGCTCTCGAACAGGAATCCCATGAGCAGGTAGATGAAAATGATCGACACGAGACCGGCAAAGAGCATGGACTGGAGATCTTCGTCCAGCCCCATCTCACGATCACCGGCACCCCAAGTCACACCCTCGGGCAGCTCGATCAATCTAGCCATGGCCATGAGACGGGCCTTGGTCTCTTCCTCCCTGCCCTCCTCGAGCTCCAACGTGATCTCCCTGGAGGTGCGCTTGTTCTCGCGAAAGATGCGCTTTGGCGCCGAGGAATAGCGCGGCTCAGCCAGCGACCCCAATTTGACGAAGTCGCCGTCGTTGGTGGGCACCCAGAAATCGTTGAGCTCGTCCAGACTGTCCCGGTCCTCCTCCTTGAACCGCACCACAACGGGGATCTCCTTGCCGTCTCGATGGTAGCGGGGAAGAGTCTGACCCCGGAGGGCATAGCCCACTACCGCGGAGACCACCATGGGATTGATGTTCTGGGCTTGGATTCGCTCGCGATCGAGTACCAGTGACATCTCACTCGGGGACTGATCATCCAGCTTCTTCATGCCGATGACACCATCGACGGATAGGAGAATCTGTTCCAGGGTCTTGGCGACCTCTTCGAGGTTTTCGGAGTCGTCCCCCTGAAGAACGAATTTGTGCTCGGCCAGTTTCTGTTTGTCGTCTCCGGCCTGCTGATCGCCCCGGGTGTAGAGCCGGACGCCGCCCTTCTCGGGCAGCTCCTCCATGAGCTTCTTGACCGCCTCCCGGGGTGACACTTTGTTGGTGCGCGGACGCTTGAACCAGCCTTCGAAACGGCCCGAGGTCGACAGATGTACCACCAGCCAGCCATCGAGATCGAGCTCTTCGGCGTACTCCTCGAGGACCTTTTCGCCGGCCTGGAAATACTCGCCGGCCTCCTCCAGCGTGGTGTTGAGAGGTAGGTCGACGTTGATCTGGAACTGACCCTCGGCCTCCTCCTGCACAGGGACGAACTTGACCTCCTTCATCGGTACAGCAGCAGTGACGGCGAAGATGGCCAGAAGCACGAGCACGAGATCCAGTCGACGCCTCAGGAACACCGCCAACATGCGGGTGTAGCCGACGTTGAGCCGGCCAAAACTCAATTCATAGGCCTTCTTCAACCAGTTGGAAACCGGATGGGGTTTCTTGCCATTGCCGTTGTCACCCTGCCGCGGCAGGCTCATGAAGACGAACAGCGGGATGAAGACGAGGGCAACCAGCAGCGAGCCGAGCAGGGCGACGGAGATAGGGATGGAGAGTCGCAGCAGTAAGAACTGCCCTTGGCCCTCGACCAGGGAGACCGGCAAGAAGACGATAATGGTGGTCAGCGTGGCCATGACGATGGCCAGCGCGATCTCACCGGCACCCTTGATGCAGGCCTCCCGGCGTGGGAGGCCGTCGCGGTGCAGACGGAAGATGTTCTCGGCGACCACCACCGAGTTGTCGACCAACAGCCCGACCGAGATCATCAATGCCAGCAGCGTCAGGATGTTGAGCGACTCGTCGGCAAAGTACATCACCGTCAAAGCGATGACGATGCTCACCGGGATCGACAAGGTGACGATCAGGGTCATGCGGAAGCGGCGCAGGAAGAAGAAGAGCACGAGCAGAGCGATGATGCCGCCGATCTTGCCGTTGTTGAGCAGGGTGTCCAGGGACTCGGTGATGATCTCCCCCTGGTCGAACAGCGTGCCGATCTCGATCAGGCTGAGCCGCGGATTCTCGCGCATCTCGTCGATGACTTTGGCAACGCGTCCCGCGACCTCCAGAGTATTGGCGTCGCCCTCTTTGTTGATCCCCAGGGCAACGGCTGGTCTGCTGTTGGCGCGGACGTGGAATTGCCTCTCTGGCAGGGCGTAGGAGACCGTGGCGATATCCTTGACCCGGATACTGGGAGAGACCAGCCTGTTCTCGATCTCCTCGAGGCTGTTGTACCGGGCGACCGAGCGCAGCAGCAGTTTGCTGCTACCGTGGTAGACCGTGCCACTCGAGAGTGTGAAGTTGTCACCCGAAAGCTGTTGTGCCAACTCGTAGATGTTGAGTCCCGAAGCGGCGGTTCTCTCTCGATCGAGCTCGATCAGAATCTGTTTCTCGTCGGCACCGTGGATGTCGATGGAGGCGACACCGTCGATCCTCTGCAGGGGCAGGACGATTTCGTCCTGGATGAGGTTGTAGGGGTCTACGACTGCCGGATCGATGGCCAGGCCGATGAAGCTGATGGGTATCCCCGAAGCGTCGTCCTTGTAGATGAAGATCTGCTCGACGTCGTTGGGCATCTGGATGCGGGCGCGCTCGACACGGTCACGGACCTCTCGATAAGCGACATCCATGTCGGTGCCCTGCTTGAAGCTCAGACTGATCCAGGACTGACCCGTGCGGACGTAGGTATTTAGACTATCGATTCCGGCGACGGTCGAGAGCTCGTCCTCCATGGGGAGGGCAATCTTGTCGAGCACCTCCTTGGCTGGGGCGTCCCGCCAGGGTGTCAGGACGCTCAAGTGTGGGCCTTCGAAGCCAGAGGGGAAGAGCTCGAGGGGAATGCTGATGGTGGCCACAGTACCGAGTACCACCAGTGTCAGGAGGATCATGAAGACCGTGATCCGCCGGTTCAGCGAGAAGCGCGGCAGGCGGGCCTCGCTGGTCGTGGTCTCGGTCGTAACAGCCTGATCGTGTTCTTGGTGAGTCACAATGGAGTCCTTTCCCGCGTTAGCTCGTCTCGTACGAGGCCCCCTCCGAGGGTGCCACCTTTGGTCCGGCCGCAATCGATGCCGCCGGCTCCACCGCCAACTCCTCTCCGCCAAGAGAGATCCGCAGACGGTTTACCTGGGTGTAGATGGACGGAATGATGAAGAGGGTCAATAGGGTCGAGATCACCAAGCCACTGATCACGGCGATGGCCATGGGCGTGCGCAGCTCGGCGCCATCTCCGATTCCCAGGGCCATGGGCAGAAGGCCGAGTGTGGTCGTGGCGGTCGTCATCAAGATCGGGCGCAGCCGCACATTGCCGGCGGTCACCACGGCGTCAACGACATCCAGACCCCGCCGGCGCAGGATATTGATGTAGTCCACCAACACGATGGCGTTGTTGACCACGATACCGGCCAACATGATCATCCCCAGAAACACAACGATGGAGAGACTGATCTTCAAGAGATAGAGCGTGATCACCGTCCCGAAGAAGGCCAAGGGGATGGTGAAGAGGATGACCAACGGGTGCCACAGCGATTCGAACTGGGCGGCCATGATCACATAGACGAGGAAGATGGACAGGGCCAGGGCGAGATAAAGGCTGCCCTGGCTGCGCTCCCACTCCTCGTTCTGACCCGAGATCAGGAAGGTGCTGCCCGCGGGCCAGACCATCACGTCGAGCTCGTCGCGGATTGCTTCCACAGCGCTCCCCAGGGAGCCTTCGGCGATATTGGCAGTGACCAGCGCTACCCGGCGGCCGTCGATACGACGCACCTCGCTGGGTCCCTCGGCCAACTCCACTGAGGCCACGGCGGAGAGTGGGATCGGCCGATCCTGGCCCGGATTGATGATCAGCGAGCGTACCTCCTCGACCGTCTCTCTGTCCTCCATCCGTAGCCGGACCACGATGGGGATGCGCCGATCCTTGAGGTTGAACCGGGTGGCTTCAAAGCCCTGTACCTTGTCCCGCACCAGACGTGCTACGTCGGCCAGATTGAGGTCATAGCGAGAAAGGAGCTCCCGGTCGTAGACCACCTGAACCTCGGGCGCACCCCGTTGCTGAGTGGTCTCCACGTCCGCAAGCTGGGGCATGGCGGCCATGGTCTCTTTGGTTCGCTGCGCCTGCTGGCGCAGCAGAATCAGGTCGTCGCTGTGCACCTCTACCTCGACGGGTGCCTTGAAACTGAAGAGCACGGGACGGGTGACACGAGCACCGAGGTCGGGGATCTGGGAGAAGCGCTCACGCAATCGCCCGATGACCTGGTTCTCGATCCGGGGATCGGCGGCATCGAGGAGTACTTTGAATCGCGCCGTGTGCTCGCCCTCGTCGGATCGATTGGAGTAGGCAGCGTCGTAGCCCACGGTCAGGAGCAGAGATTCGATGTGCTCTTTCTCCTCCAGGATGGCCTTCTCGACCGGCGACACGATGGCTTCGGTCGCCTCGATAGGCGTGCCTACGGGTAACTGCACCTCCACCGTGAACTCGCCCTGTCGGACCTCCGGGAGAAGCTCGGTATCGAGAGATAGAACCGTCCAGCCGGTTGCCGCAAAGCAGGCCAGCACGATCAGCGCGATCGTGAACGGACTGCGCAGGGCCCATCGGAGTGCCTTGGGATAGCCATCGTGCAGGGCGTCGAGCATCTTCTGAGTCAGTTTCACCGGCAGGATCGTGAGACCGCCAAAGACCACCTTCAGGGCCGGCATGAGAGCCTTCCGCCCCACCCAGATGAGGCCAAAGATCACTGCCATGGTCGACTTGCCGAAGATCTCGAGGAGCGTCCCGATGAGGAATCGGATAGTGAAGTAGAGGACAACCAACGGGTAGAAGAGCCAGCGAAAGACCTTGCGGATGATGCCGCGGGGTTTCTTGCCGGAATCGCGAAAGCCTTGCCAATCCCGTTTCAGCCCTCGCCAGGCCCCGAACTCCTTCCAATGAGTCTCCATCGGCTTGGTCTCGGTCCACTTGAGACCGCCACGGCTGGCCAACATGGGGATCAGGAAGAGAGCTACGATCAGGGACGCCAGGAGCGAGATGACCACGGCTAACCCCAAGTCCCCAAAGGCCTGACCCGCAACACCCTCGACAAAGACCATGGGGAAGAAGACCGCGATCGTTGTCAGGGTCGAGGCGATCACCGCACCCCGCACCTCGATCGTGCCCCGAGTGGCTGCAGTTTCCAGGTTGTCGCCTTCCTCGCGGCACCGAAAGATGGACTCCAGCACGACGATGGACGAGTCCACCAGCATGCCGATCCCCAGGGCCAGACCACCCAGAGACATGATGTTGAGACTCACCCCGAAGAGATTGAGTGGCGCGAAGGTCACGAGCAACGAGATAGGGATGCTGATAGCGATGATGGAAGTGGTGCGCAGATCCTTGAGGAAGAAGAACAGCACCAGAACCGCCAGCAGGCCGCCAATGATGGCGGTGTTACGAACCTCGTTGATGCTGCTCTCGATAAACAAGGACCGGTCGGCCACCAGCGCCAGCTCGGCTCTCTCGTTCTGCCAAGAGCGCTCGATGAGGCCGGGAGGGGCGGGAGGCTTGCCACGGCCCTTGCGGCCCCCCCAACCTTTGGCCTCAGCGGCTTTCTTCGCCGCTTCTTCGGCTTCTTTCTTTGCGTCTTCGGGGGTGGTGGTCTTGGCCTTTTCGAGATCGAACTTGCCAAGCTCGTCTCGTACCCGGTGGGCCAGGGCGACGATATTGGCGTCCGCCTCCTTGAAGATGTCGAGCTGGACGCTCTCCTGCCCATTGGTTCGGGTCAGAATCTCCCGCTCTCTGTGGGAGCGTCTGACTTCGCCGATGTCCCGGATCCGAACGTCGCGGCCCTCGTAGCGGGCGACGATGGTGTCTTCGATCTGGGTGAGGTTCTCGTACTCGTTGAGGGTCCGCACCATGTACTCGGTGCGGCCTTCCTTGAGCGTGCCGCCGGCCAGGTTGATGTTCTCTTGGCCGACACGGTTGATGACGGTCTGGATCGAGAGGCCGGTACGTCGCAGCTCTTCTTCGTCGAGGAGCACATGGATCTCCTCCTCGAGGCCGCCGCGTACGCGGACCGCGGCCACACCCTTGATGGGCTCCAGGGCTCGCTTGATCTGCAAATCAGCGATTCGCCGTAGCCGTCGCAGACCTTCTTCGCCCTCGTAGCGATCGCCAGTGCCCGACAGACTGAGCTCCATGATGGGATCGAGGGAGGGATCGAAACGGAGAATCAACGGTCGCTCCGCCTCGGTGGGGAGAAAGATCAGATCCAACTTCTCCAAGGAATCCTGGATGGCCTCGGACATGTCCGTGTCCCAGGTGAACTCCAGCACCACATCGCTGACACCAGCACGACTGATCGAGCTGATCAGGCGCAGGCCCCCCACGACCCCCAGGGCCTCTTCGACGGGGCGGCTGATGTCGTTCTCGACCTCCTCGGGCGCCGAGCCCGGATATTCGGTGCGTACCGTGATGGTGGGATAGGTCATCTCCGGCATCAGGTTGACGGGTAGGCGGCCGTACGAGAAATAGCCGAAGACAACCGACGCCACGAACACCATGGTGATGGCGACGGGTCGCCGCGTCATGAAGCTCGAGCCGGCCTGCGAGAAACTGGTCGAGCTCGCCGGCGGTGTTTGGATTTCCTGGTTCATTCCGCGGATTCTTCAGCGTCGTCCTGATCGCTGTCGGCGCCCACGAGCCTCACCTTCGAACCGTCCTTGAGGCTGGCCTGCCCGGCGACGACGATCTGATCGCCCTCCTGCAGGATCCCCTCGGGCTCGATGTAGTCCCTGTCCTCCAGGGTTGCCCGGATGAGCAGCCGCTCTACGGTCTCGTCGTCTTTGAGCCGGAAGATGAACAGCTGATCGGCGTCGTAGACCAAAGCCTTCTTGGGCACCAACACGGCGTCCTCGTGGATGCTGGTGATCAGTTCCACCGTGACGTACATGCCGGGCAGCAGTCCTTCGCTGGGCGGTATGGAGACTGTGGTCTTGACCGTGCCGCTCCGGGGATCGATTCGAGGTGCAATGCGGTCGACGGCGCCATGGCGCTCATTTGCACCCGCAGCGTCGGCGAAGATTCGGGCGTCCTGTCCAACTTCCAATCTCGAGAGCTCCTTCTCGGGGACATAGACGCGGGCGACGATGGAGTCAAAGTCGATGATGTCGAAGAGATGCTGATTGACGGTCAAGTGGTCTCCCACGTTGACGAAGCGCTCGGTGATCGTGCCTGAAATAGGCGCTCGAACCTGGGTGTAGCCCAGCTCTCGCTCGGCATCCTGCAAGGACAGCTCGAGCTGATCCAACTGGTAGGAGGCTTCGTTGAAATCCTCGACACTGATCAGCTGCTGGTTATAGAGATTGGTCTGGCGCTGGTGTTCCTGCCGGGCATTGCCCAGCTGGCTCTGGACCCTGGCCAGCTCGGTCTGCTGGGCCTCGCTCTGCAGCCGGATCAGAACCTGGCCCTTGCGGACGAGATTACCCTCTTCAACCAGCAAGGCGGTGACCTTGCGAGCGGCCTCAGAGAACACCTGCACCTCGCTCTCGGCCTCCAGATTGGTGGAGAAGCGCAGGATCGATTCGATCCTGCCGCGCCCCACGGTCACCATTTCGACCGGGACCGCCTCGTCTTCCTGGTCTTCTTCGTCTTCTTCGCCGTTCTCGGCGTCTCCGCTGGGGCTGTCCTTGTCCCCGTCCTCGTTCTCGCCGTTCTGGCTGGTCGGGGTATCTGATTCGCCCGACTCGCCATCGGCCCGATTACACGCTACGGGCCCCGAGAACATCAGGAGGATCAGGAAAGCGAGAGCTCCCAGTCTCTTGGCTACACGCATCCACATGGATTTATTATTCCTCCGAAGTCTTCCCCCGGCCACTGGACCTGCCGGAGCCGTAGAAAGCGTCTCGATCATTCTTTAGTTACTACGTCCTGCCGGGCAAATTGTTCGGGTTTGGCCGACTCCTTCTCTGCTCGTATTGCGGGGTAGCTTAGGTCTCCGTCCGGAGCGAGTGGCAGAGATTCTACCGGAATCCAATGCCGAGGGGGTCTGGCCCGCGAAATGCAGCTATTACAAAGGCGTGTTGAGTACTTCACAGCCACAATGGGAGCCGGATCACAGGATGGTGCAAAGGAGGCCTTTATGAGCAGTTTCTCGACGCCCACCTTGATATTTCTACCGATTCTCGTGGTGGACGCTGGCGTCCTCGCCGGATGTCAAAAGACCACCATCGAAGCTGCGCAGAGCTTCGCCGAGGTCGAGGAGACGCAGCCGCAACCGATTCGACCGTCGGTCGACAGGGCTGTCCCTGCCGCGACGGTAAGCCAGGCGGCCCCTCCTACACCGTCGCCCTCGACGTTCGTGACTGTCCCGGCCCAGGGTCGAATCGCTCTGTCGAGGGAGACCATTGTCGTCGGCCGGGTGACCGAGGCCAAACCTGTGCAGGTGAATTCGGGTACCGTTCTGACCCTGGAGACGACCCAGCCGATCACGGTCGAGGTGAATCCCTAGGGATTCCAGCCCCACCCGTTTGGGCGGTGCGTTCCCCTGTGCCGCCCGCTAGTCTGAGACTGAGGTTTGTCAGGTCCGCCCGCCTGTGGTGGGCCGCGACATCAGGTTACGAAAACCCGTAGACCGATTCGATCGGACTCGAGAGGGGGTTGGAACATGTCGGTACAACCGCGGATTCGATGGTTCAAGGAGGGGATTCGAGCCAGGATCTTCGACGAAGCCCTGGCGATCCTCGAGAAGGTAGGTGTCTTTGTCGAGAACAATGAGGCGTTGGAGCTGCTGGATGCCGCCGGCGCCAGGCTCGATTCTGAGAAGGGGCGCGTTCTCATCCCACCGCATCTGGTCATCCGCGCCCTGGCCACCGCCCCGGGCAGGATCAGGATCTTCGATCGGCTGGGGGAGTGCGCCATGGATCTGGGTGGGGACCGTGTCCATTTCAACCCGGGGTCTGCGGCCCTGCGGGTCTACGACTACGCTCTGGGAAAGGCCAGGACACCGATCACCGAGGACGTGATCGCGTTCTCTACACTGATCGATGCCCTGCCCAACTATGCCGCGCAGAGCACCGGCATCATCCCTGGTGACGTGCCCCAGGATCTGGCGGATCGGTTTCGCCTCTTCGTGGCCCTCCAGTTCTCGATCAAGCCTGTGGTGACAGGCACCTTTGGCAAGGAGGCCTTCAAGAGCATGCATGCCATGCTTTGCGCCGTTGCCGGCGGCGAAGAGGAGTTGCGGCAGAAGCCCCTGGCGATCTTCGATTGCTGTCCGTCCCCGCCACTGATGTGGAGTGACCTGACGGCTCAGGCCTTGATCGACTGTGCCCGTACCGGTGTCCCAGCCGAGCTGGTCGCCATGCCACTGACAGGCGCAACGGCGCCGGTGACCCTGGCGGGCGCGGTGACCCAGCACTGCGCCGAGAATCTGAGCGGCATCGTGATCCACCAATTGGCCCGGGCCGGGTCACCCATCATCTATGGTGGCTCGCCGGCTTGTTTCGACATGCGCAAGGGCACCACTCCCATGGGTGCGGTAGAGACCCAGATGATCGACGGCGCCTACGCCGAGATTGGCAAGCATCTCGGGCTGCCCACCCACGCCTATATGGGGATGAGCGATTCCAAGGTCGTGGACTTTCAGGCCGGACTGGAGAGCGCTATGGGGGCCACCGTGGCGGTCCTGAGCGGCATCAACAACATCTCGGGTCCAGGGATGCACGACTTCGAGTCCTGTCAGAGCCTGGAGAAGCTGGTTCTCGATCACGAGATCGTGGGCTTGAGCCAGCGTCTGACCCGGGGGATCGAGATTCGAGACCGGCCCATTGCGCTGACCTTGATCGAAGAGGCCATCGACAAGAAGGAGTTCTTGTCGCTGCCCCACACCGCCAAGTGGTTCCGGCACGAGGCCTATTTCCCCGACAAAGTCATCGACCGGTCCACACTTGGCGAATGGGAAGAGGAGGGGCGCCAGGATGCGGTCACGCGGGCAAGCGCTCGCGTACAGGAGCTGTTAGCGGGTCATACGCCGGAGCCTCTGGCCGCGGATGTGTTGTCCGAGCTGTGGGCGATCATGATGGCCGATGCCCGCTCCATGGGACTGGAGGAGCTGCCCGTCTTCGGGCGCGAGGAACCTGTCCCTGTCGGAGTCTGAAGATCCTTGAACCGGCCTCTGCGCCGACCGTTTGGTCTTCTCAACGGCGACGGGTTGGACCTGAATGGACCGGTCCCGGTGTCCCTGGAGGGGACGGATCGCGCTGAGAGGACTATGACGGGTTGGCGCTCCCCTGCGCACTCCGGCGTGCCGGACTGGGATGCCTTCGCAGTGATCAGTACTGCACGCATCACGACGGGAGGGCGCGGAGGCCCTCCCCTACAATCGTGAGCCCCCTCTGCGGGACACCGGGAACGGTCTGGGTCCTCCCACCCTCCCGGCAGCGGATACCAGTCAACGAGGCACGGGACAGTCAAAGCGTCTTGGGTGCCCTGGCAAGGTGCCTCACGACGAACACAGTGCTAGATCTCTCGGAGAGCAGGGATCGTCCGGTGTGTGGGAGTGCGGAGACGAGGGCCCCACCGTCATAGTCCTCTTGGCCCGAGGCGGTACCCAGACAGGGCACCCAAGACGCTTTCAGTCCCGCTATTCGAGGCGATGATTCTGTTTCCGGATATAGTTCTCCCGAAACATCCGGATCAATGCTCATGAGTCCTCGAGGCCCAATCATGCTCTGCGCTTTGTCGGTGCTGGTGGTTGTCGTGAACACTGTCCGGGCCGCTGATCTGGCCACCGCAGACATTCTCTATGCCGAGGGCCAGTTTGCTGCTGCTGAAGAGATCTACAGAGATCTCCTGCAGAAGAAACCGGACGATTCGGCGCTGCTCCGCAAGACGGGCATGATCGCCCTGTGGGGAAACCGGCTGGGAGAAGCCGTGGTCCTACTGGGGGATGCCCTCGAAGCAGATCCTGGCAATAGCGACACGGCGCTGCTACTGGCTGAGGCCGAAGCCCGTCGGCTGAACTTCGCCAGTGCTGCACGACTGTTGCGGCGAGGCGGGCGAGAGGTTCCCGCCGCGCAGCTCGCCAGCTTCTCCGGCCAAACGCCCTACGCGACCGCCGACTCCTTTCGCCAAACCGAGATCCGGTTCACCCGTACCGATCCGCTGCCGGTGATCCAGATGCGGATCAATGGCAGCGAGCCGACCCACTTTCTTATCGACACCGGTGGCTCCGAGCTGGTGCTGGATCCCGAGTTCGCCGAGCAGGTCGGTGCCGAGGTCTTCGGTGCGGAGAGCAGCACCTTCGCCGCCGGACAAAAGGCTGAGGTTCAGGTCGGACGCGTCGATTCGGTGAGTGTTGGCACCTTGACGGTACGCAATGTCCCTGTCGACCTGCTTCCCACCAAGCGGTTCTCTGCTGCTGCCGGTGGGACACGGATCGACGGAATCGTGGGCACGATCTTGCTCTCGCAGTTCCAGTTCACCCTGGACTATCCCAACGGCCAGCTGATATTGCGGCGCCGGCGTGCGACGCCACCAGAAGGCGGGGTTCAGATGCCTTTCTGGATGGCTGGGGATCACTTCATGGTGGCCTGGGGCCAGGTCAACGATTCAGAGCCCGTACTCCTGCTGATGGACACCGGTCTCGCTGGCGGTGGGTTTGTCGGGCCCGATTCGATCCTGTCCGAAGCCGGTATCGATGTTGGCGGTGAGTCTTTCGAGGGAGTGGGTGGCGCCGGGGCGGTCAAGGTGACGCCGTTTGTCGTCGAGCAGTTGGCATTGGGAAAGGCGGTGGCAAAGAACGTGACGGGGTTCGCCGGTGTGTTTCCGCCTGAGCTGGAGCACCGATTTGGCTTCCGCATTGCCGGCCTGGTCTCCCACCAGTTCTTCCGGCCCTATGCCGTGACCTTCGACTTCGACTCCATGACTCTCACCCTTCACAAGTAGGGGCCGGCCTCTGTGCCGGCCGTTCCGAAGAGGGGTATAGAATCGAGCCTCTTCAAGGAGGCGGTGATGATTGGCGAGACTCTCTCGCATTATCGGATTCTCGAGAAGCTCGGTGAGGGTGGGATGGGTGAGGTCTATCTGGCCGAGGATACCCGGCTGAAGCGCAAGGTGGCCCTCAAAGTGCTGCCGCCGGAGATGGCCGGCGATCAGAGCCGCCTCGAACGGTTCCAGCGCGAGGCCGAGGTGGTAGCGGCCATGGATCACCCCAACATCGTCACCATCTTCTCGGTGGAAGAAGCCGACGGCGTCCACTTCCTGACCATGAGCTACATCGAAGGCAAGAGCCTGGGTGAGCTCATTCCTGAAGGAGGCATGGACGTCGATCAACTCTTCGAGATTACTGTCCCTCTTGCCGATGCATTGAGTGCTGCGCACGAGAAGGGGATCACGCACCGCGATCTCAAACCGGCCAACATCATGGTCACCACCGAGGGCCGCGTAAAGGTATTGGACTTCGGTCTGGCCAAGCTCCAGGAGGATGCAGTCCCGACAGGCGAGGACGAGCCGACCCAGGCTCTCACCCGCGAAGGCCTGGTGGTGGGCACGGTGCCGTACATGTCTCCTGAGCAGGTGCAAGGAGACGCCGTCGATCATCGGACCGACATCTTCTCCCTTGGAGTGTTGATCTACGAGATGGCCACCGGTGATCGGCCCTTCCGAGGCCAGAACTCAGCACAGGTCGTCTCGTCGATCTTGCGGGATGATCCTCCTTCGGTCGCCGAGCGGAAAGCCGAGCTGCCGTTTCATCTGAGTCGCATCGTCAAACATTGCCTGGAGAAGGACCCCAAGCGCCGATACCAGTCGGCTCTGGATCTCAGCAACGAGCTCGAAGGGCTACAGAGCGAAGTGACTTCGGGGCACATGCGGCCTGCCAGCAGTTCCACCATGATCGCAGCCCAGCCGGTGGCGGGGAGACCGAAGTGGCTTGTGCCTGTTGCGGCAGCCGCCGGCCTGGTACTCCTGATCCTCGGATGGCTGGCTCTCGGTCGCGGCGGAGAGGAAGCGGCATCCGTTGCGGGATCGGCCACCGAGCCAGCAGTGGCTGCGTCCAGTAGATCGTCGGTAGCCGTGCTCTATTTCGACAACCTCACGGGTGATCAGGAGCTTGATTGGCTCAGAACGGGTCTGACGGACATGCTCGTCACCGACCTGTCGCAGCTCTCAGCGATCAAAGTCGTGGGCACCGATCGTATCTACCAGATCCTCAAAGACCTGGGCATGTTGGAGGAGCCCATTACCTCGGCCGATGTCGTTCGGCAGGTCGCAGAACAGGCCAGTGCCCAGACGGTTCTGTTGGGCAGCTTCGCCAAGGCGGGTGAGACCTTGCGCATCAGTGTCAAGGTGCAGGATGCCATCAGTGGTGAGATCCTATCGACGAATCGAGTAGAGGGTCTGGCTGGAGACAATCTCTTTGCCATGGTCGATGAGTTGACCGGGGAGATCCGACAGGGCTTCGATACGGGCGAGGCCATCACCATCGGTGGTGACCGGGAGCTGATGAATGTCACCACGGCTTCCCTGGAGGCCTATCGCCACTACGCCGAGGGGGTGCACCTCGGGGACCAGGGGAGGGCTGAGGAGGCCACCGAGCAACTGCGCAAGGCCGTCGATATTGATCCCGGCTTTGCCATGGCGCTGCGAAAGCTGTCGATTGTGCTGGGCAATCAGGGTGAACAGGCGGAGTCCCAGGGATTCGCCCGGCGGGCCGTGGAAAGCGCCGATCGGCTGCCCCTGCGTGAGAAGTATCTGATCCAAGCCGCCTACTACACCGATCGGCCGGGAACCGTGGTGCAGGGCATCGAGGCTTACGAGAAGCTGCTCGAGATCGAACCCGACAACACCACGGCTTTGAACAATTTGGGTTTGCAGTACATGGGATTCGAGCTCTTGGAACGAGCCGTGCCTCTATTCGAAAAGGCACTCGAGATCGGCACAGCCTTTGGCGGCACCTACGTCAATCTGGCGTTGGCCTACGGTACGCTCGGCAGACTCGGTGAGGCGGAGCAGAGGCTCGATGAGCTCGCGGCAAAGGACCCCGACGGTCCCAATGTCCTCTGGGCAAGGTCCTTGATGGAGCTTGGTTGGGGTGACCCCAGTCGGGCACTGGAGTACTGTCGAAAGCTCGATGAAGTTGCGCCGGGCATGTTCGTTACCCGGCGAAGGGCGGTTGATGCCCGGATCCTGCTGGAGGACTGGCAGGGAGCGCGCGGCGAAGCCGATAAGCTAGCGGGTGCTGAGAGTCCCTTGATTCGCCGAGTCGGTCTCGAGAGCCTAGCGGATCTCGAATGGTACGAAGGCCGTCCGGCAGAAGCGCTCGAGCTCATGCGGCAGCGAGTCGAGGAATATCCCGAGGAAGATGCAAGCCTTGCCGGGATCGAGGCCGCCTACGGATTCGACCTTCTCACCATCGGCAGGGCACAGGAGGCGGTGGAGATCTTCCATCGTGCCGCCGAGACGGGGCGGGATGACTGGGTTGAGATTGAGGCGCTTTCCGGTCTGGTCGAGGCCCAGGCTGATCTGGGCCGTTTCGCGGCCGCGCGGGAGGCGCTGAGCCGGCACCATGAGCTGACGGTCCTGCTGCCAGGGCCTTGGGTCGAGCGCGACGACCGCTACTTGCGCGGTGCGATCGTGCTGGCGGAGGGCGACGGGTCGGCGGCCGTCGAAGAGCTCGAGGCCGCCAAGTCGCTCCTGTCGCCCAATGGCGGGTCGCTTGAGATCGCTGTGGATGTTCACTACGACCTGGCTCGCGCCTACATCGCAAACGGGAAGTCGCAGAAGGCGAGGCAAGAGCTCGAAAGCGTTCTCGAGGCCGGCGTCATCCGTATCGAGCGACCCGTGAGATATGTCCGATCGCTGTATCTTCTGGGCGAGATTGCAGAGGCCCAGGGAGACAGGGAGCAGGCTCGCGGCTTCTATCAGCGCTTCCTCGATCACTGGGGCGATGGCGATATGGATCGCGAGCGGGTGGAGCACGCGCGGCGGTTTATCTCTTCCTCCTGACCCGCGGGAGGGCGCAGAGGCCCTCCCCTACGGCAGAGCGGGAGGGTGCAGAGGCCCTCCCCTACGGCAGAGCGGGAGGGCGCAGAGGCCCTCCCCTACGGCAGAGCGGGAGGGCGCAGAGGCCCTCCCCTGCAGCAGAATCCTCGCGAGTTGTGCAAGGCATTACTGACAAATAGCCAGGAATGCATACAATACGGCTCGTGCGTCAAGTTGAGTCCAGAATCCTGGTGGATCTATCGCGTTTTCAAATAGCGCATTTCCTCCTTGCTGGAATGTTGGCTGCCGCCCTGCTGGTGGCGGGTTGCGCCAGCTCATCGGGTGGTGCGAGCGCCGGCGGTCAAGTGGCGGTTGCCGACGACGATGAGGAGGATCAGCCGACCCACACCGCGGAAGCCGAACCCTCCGAAGAGATGCCGGAGATCACCGAGCTCGAGGCGGAGAGCACCGAGCCGCTCGAATCAGAGGAGGTCGCCGAGCCCGAACCCGTCGACCCGACCATTCTGCTCGATGAATCTCTCGAGGCGTACGAGTCCTCTCAAGTGTTCTGGGAGCAGGGTAATTTCGACGATGCTTTCGCGGCCTTGGATCGCTCCTATGAGCTGATGGCCGAAGTGCCACCGAACGGGGACCCCTACCTGGCCCAGGAGAAGGAGGACCTCCGACACCTGATTTCCCGTCGCATCATCGAAGTGTACGCCTCCAGGCGAACCACGGTGGGTGACATCTACAAAGCGATTCCCATCGAAATCAACGAGTACGTCGAGCGGGAGATCAAGAGTTTTCAAGGGCCCGAGCGCAAGTTCTTTCTGGAGTCGTACCAGCGGTCGGGTCTCTATCGGGACATGATCGTGGAGGAGCTGCGCGAAGCCGGCCTGCCGGAACAGATCAGCTGGTTGCCGTTGGTGGAGAGCGGCTTCAAGTCGCGGGCTTTCTCCCGGGCCCGGGCCCTCGGTCTCTGGCAGTTCATCTCCTCGACCGGCTATCGCTACGGACTGCAGAGGGACTGGTGGATCGATGAACGGATGGATCCCCACAAGGCCACCCTGGGCGCCATCGGCTATCTCACCGATCTGCACAATCTCTTTGGCGACTGGTATCTGGCGTTGGCGGGTTACAACTGTGGCGAGTACAACGTGCTCAAGGCGATCCGACGGCAAAGCGAAGGCTACTTCGATCAGTTCTGGGACATCTACACACGGCTGCCCAGGGAGACCCGCCGGTATGTACCCCGGCTGTTGGCGGTCTTGGTGATCCTCGAAGATCCGGTTGCCTATGGCTTTGAGCTGCCAGAGCCTTTCCCGCCGCTCGAATGGGACGAGGTGGAGATCGAGCGCTCGGCAGAGCTCACCGCTCTCGATGAGGCCATGGGTCTGGAATCGGGCACCCTGGCGATCCTCAACCCCGAGCTGCGACGCAAGGCGGTTCCCGGCGAGCCCTACCAGCTGAAGATCCCGGCCGGTGAGACGGCGACTCTGTTGGCGAGCCTGGACTCGCTACCCGAGTGGGAGGCGCCAGCAAATACCTACGGGGTCCACCGTGTGCGGCGGGGGGAGACCCTTTCGGGGATCGCCGCCAGGTACGGCACCAGCGTCGGCACGCTGATGGACCTCAACCGGCTACGCAGTGCCAACCGCATCTGGCCGGGTCAGCAGCTGCAGGTTCCCGATGGCCGTGGAGGCAGTCGCGGCAGCTATCGCTCGGCCCAGGCTCTGGCTCCTGGCACAGAGATCACCTACGGCGTTCGTCGTGGTGACAATCTGTGGACTCTCGCCAACCGTTACGGCACGACTGTGGAGCGGATCAAGCGGGACAACAACCTGCGCAGCAGCACCCTGCAACCGGGTCAGCGTCTTGTTCTGCGGGGTAGCGGAGCACCCACCTCGGGCGGCAAAGGCACCTACGTCGTCAGGCGTGGAGACACTCTGGGAAGGATCGCCCAGGCCAACGGGGTCTCGCTCAGTCGGCTGATCTCCGCCAACGGTCTGTCCCGACGCAGCACGATCTATCCCGGGCAGAAACTAGTCCTACCCAACTAAACAAGTCTGGCGTCGGTGCCTAGGCCTTGACGGTCTTCAGGTGCCGGAAGCTGACCAGCCGCTTGAGCTCTTCATCCCAGAGCTTCAAGGTCGCACAGTGAAAACTCTTCGGGATGGATAGACGGGTGACCTCGTGGAGCTGGGGTAGCTCCTTGAAGCACTTGCGCAGCTTGTAGTTGGGCACGCGGCTCGCCAGGTGGTGGATGTGGTGATAGCCGATATTGCCCGTGAACCAGTGCAGGATGGCTCCCAGATCGTAGAAAGAACTACCCTCGATCCCGGCCTTGTGAAAGCTCCAGTCCTCGTGGCGCTCCCAGTAGGTGTCTTCGAACTGGTGCTGGATGTAGAACAGCCACATGCCGCCGGCTCCGGCCATGAGCGTGATCGGCAACTGCACCAGGAGCAAGCTCTGGAGACCGACCAGCTGCCAGCCCACGAGGAACAGGCCTACCGCCACCAGGTTGGTCCACATGACGCTGGTCCACTCCCGCTTCCAGGATTTCGGGATGTCGTACGGGAATCGGTGCTTGATCAGGAATTGGAAGGCGGGTCCGATCGCCAGGAGCACGAAGAGGTTGCGATAGACGCGATACCCGAATCGCTTGATGGGGGAGAGGGCGAGATATTCCTCGACCGTCAGGGTCTCGATATCCCCGAAGCTGCGGCGATCGAGATCACCAGAGCCACCATGGTGGATAGCGTGGGTGCGACGCCAGTACTTGTAGGGGGTGAGCATGAGGACTCCGAGAACGAACCCTACTGAATCGTTGGCCTTTCGCGACAAAAAAAACGAGCCGTGACCACAATCGTGCTGGAAGATGAACAGCCTGACCAGAAAACCGGTCGTGGGGATGGCCAACAGCAGGGTCAACCAGTAGGAGACCTCCAGGCTGCGATACATCAGATACCAGCCCAGAGCATAGAGAGCCAGGGTCGAGGTGAGTTGAAAGAGAGCCTTACCGTAGCTGGACTTCATGTAGGGAGCCAGGAGTTTGTTCCAATACCTGGCCACCTCCACCGGCAGCGGCTCGTCATTTTGGATCCCTTGTCCGGGAATTGTCCTTGACATGCGTTCAGACCTCCACTTCGAAGTGCGTGAAAGCTACCACAGCGGTGATTCCCACCCAAGGAAAACGGTCGCAAACCTAACCGGCGTGGGTGGCCGGATCGACGATCCATCCCTCGAGGGGGTCACAGGTGGCGGGGATGCCATACCCCGTGTCTTTTCGAGATAGAGCCCAGGCGGCCTGGGTGGCGCAGAGTACGGCGTCGAGGAGATCACCCATGGAGTCGTCCACCAGCTCCTCGGTGACATAGCTGCCGATATCGACGTGGAAGCCGTATCGGGCCTCGGCTGTCGATCCGGTCAGGGCACGCACGATCTCGACGCGGGCATCGTGACGAGCCTGTTCCTGTTTTCGGCGACCGGTGATCTTGTAGCTGCGGCGGCCGATGAGTTGACGGGCCGCCAAGCCCGGGTACCCCTCCAGGACCACCCGGTCGTCGGCGGTGGGTCGACATGGGAGCAGGTTGAGCTGTGAGTTGTACAGCCGCCGGGCGCCCTCGAAATACATCTTGGCCAGGGGCACATAGTGCAGCTTCATGGGGCTGAGGGCCCCGGCGATCTTGTCGGTCTGACGTCGCAACTCCTTCTGGCCTTTGGGACGCATGGCCATGTCGAGCTGGATCAGATCCTGGAACTCGCTGCGGGTCAAGGATGCTACGTGACCTGTGTAGCCTGACCAGTCGTCCGGCCAACGGAGCTCCTCGATCAGCTTGCGGGGCAAGCCGAAGGGGAAGTCCATGGCGGCGACCCAGGGCCCGGGCTCTGCGAGGCTCCTCTCGAAACCGCGGAGATCACGAATGCGCAGGAGTTGATGGAGGTGGAGCTTGCCCGGTCGCGGTTGGCAGACTGCTACCGTGATGGGCTTCGAGCGTTTGGGAGCGCTGGTGAAATCGATCCCATAGACCAGCACAAAGCCACTCTACCAGCGCCAGGCTGGATGGCAAACGTCATTTGTGGAGTATAGTGAGCCACAAGGAACAGCCCAATTAGATTGGTCTGACGCGGGTCATCGCGAAGAGGGGAATCTGGTGATTCCGGAGGGCGGAGTCGTTGGTCCCGCGGGCCAATCCACAGGACGCAATCGGAAGGAGTAGTCCTGTGGCTCAAGGCACTCACCAAGTAGTTGTCGTCTCGAGTTCTTCGCGTTTGGCAACCCCCTCGATCGTTGCGCTCGTGGTTCTGCTTCTGACAGGTGCCGTCGCTTCCCAAGGACAAGCGGAATCCAGCGCCAGGAAGAGGCCTACCGAGCGACTGTGATCTGGATCCCGGAACCTATTGGCTCAGTGTGCAAGCGGTGATGCCCTCGGCCAGCTTGGGGTGGTTTTGGGTCGAAGGTCCGACCAGCATCGGGGATGGATACGAGTTTCGGGATCCTACCGATCTCTTCAGCAGCGGGTGCACGTCGTGGACACCGCACTCGCAGTGCGCGGTCGGAGGTACGGGGAACGATCTGTGTTTCGGATTCGTCGGTCCCTTGGATGTGGGCGCCGAGATCTTCGCGGATGGCTTCGAGAGTGGTAACACCTCGAACTGGTCCGCTGCCGTGCCGTAGCTGCTGCGGTCGCTGCCTCTAGACGGTGCTGAGTGCTTCGACCTCCTCCACGGACTTCGGAATGGGTTCGCCCAGTAGACGGTGACCGTCGTCGGTTACCAAGAGGTCGTCTTCGATACGAACACCGCCGAAGTCCTTCCACTCCTCGAGCTTGTCGTAGTCGATGAACTCCTCGAGACGGTTCTCCTGCCGCCAGTTGTCGATGAGCTGCGGAATGAAGTAAAGCCCCGGCTCCACGGTGATCACGTGACCCGGTTGCAGGCGCTTCGCCAGACGCAGATAGCTGCGTCCGAACTGCGTGCTGCGCGACACCGTGTCGTCGTAGCCCACATGGTCCTCGCCAAGACTCTCCATGTCGTGCACATCGAGACCCATCATGTGACCCAGGCCATGGGGAAAGAAGAGGGCGTGGGCACCCTGTTCCACGGCGGCGTCCATGTCCCCCTTGAGGATGCCCAGATCCTTGAGTCCTCCGGCCAGGTGGCGGGCCGCCAACAGATGGATGTCTTCGTACGGCTTGCCGGGAGCGAGGGCCTCGGTGGCGGCCTCCAGGGCTCCCAGGACGAGTTGGTAGATGTCGCGCTGACGGTCTGAGAATGGCTGTCCTATGGGAAAAGTACGGGTGACATCGCTGGCGTATCGAGCTGGAGAAAGAGCGCCGGCATCCAGGATTGCCAATTCGCCCTTTTGCATGATGTTTTCGTGCTGGTGGTTGTGCAGGACCTCGCCATGGACCGTGAAAATGACCGGAAAGGAGACTGCCGACCCCTTGGAGAGCAGCAGTCCTTCGATGGCCCCCACGACCTCCTGTTCCTTCATCCCCGGTCGCGCCAATCTCATGCCCAGGGTGTGAATCTCCCGGGCCAGCTCGATGGCCAGCTCGATCTCGGCGATCTCATTATCGGACTTGATCGATCTCTGTGCCACGACGGCCTCGATCAGCTCCCGTGAAGCGATCTTCCCCACATCAGCACTGGGGATGTCCAACAGTCGGGCGATCTTCACAGTCGTGGAGTCTCGATAGGGGGGGAGAAAATGCACTGTCCTGCCACCCTGAAGAGCGACAGAGAGCAGGTCTGGCAGCTCCTCGACCGGGCGACAGTCCTCGATACCGACGTCGGCACCCCGCTCTGTCAAGCTGGGCAAGGCGCCTGTCCAAACGATCTCGTCGAGGCCGGGTTCGTGAGCCAGCACCGTGCTATAGCCTTCCTCTACATCGATGAGGGCAGCCATGCCGGGCTGACTGAGTCCCATGTAATACAGGAACGAGCTGTCCTGCCAGAAGGGGTAGGGATTGTCGGTGAAGTTCATGGGACTCTCGTCGTGGCCCATGAGCAACACGAGACCCGAGTCGAGAGTCTCCATCAGCTTCTCTCGACGTTGAGTGTAGATATCGGTGGCCAGCATTAGATACTCCTTGTCAGCAAAAGGTCGGTCCCAGGCTGAGTTTATACAATAGCGCCAATGCCCAGGTATCCCGATTCGATCGACATTGTCGACTCCCACACCGAAGGTGAACCAACCCGGGTGGTCGTGGGTGGCTGGCCATCGGCGGCAGGGGAGAGCATGGCCGCACGTCTCGACGCCATCCGCAGGAACGAGGACCATCTGCGCCGGGCCGTGGTCTGCGAGCCCCGCGGGCACGACGCAGTCGTTGGGGCTCTGCTGACACCTCCGATCGAGCCCGAATCGGAGTCGGGAGTCGTCTTCTTCAACAACGTCGGCTATTTGGGAATGTGTGGTCACGGACTGATCGGTGTCGTCAAGACTTTGCAGGATCTGGGCCGCTTGCAGTCGGGTGAGGTGCGGCTGGATACGCCGGTGGGAACGGTGGGGGCACGGCTCGAGACCGACGGCTCGGTGACCCTCCGCAACGTCCCGGCGTGGGCACACAGCCTCGATGTGGAGATCGATGTCCCCGCCTTGGGCAGGCTGCAAGGCGATGTGGCTTGGGGCGGCAACTGGTTCTTTCTCACGGCTCTGTCAGAACCGACCTTGGATTTGGAGAACCTCGCGGAATTGCTGATGGCCACCCAGCGCATCCGTGCGCTGCTCGATCGGCAGGATCTTCTGCATGGCGAGGGAGTCATCGATCACGTCGAGCTTTTTGGACCTCCCTCGAGTGGGGCTGCCGACAGCAAGAACTTTGTCCTCTGTCCGGGCGGTGAGTACGATCGTTCGCCCTGCGGTACGGGAACCTCGGCGAAGTTGGCGGTGCTCCATGCCCGGGGCGAGTTGGCGCTCGGGCAGAGATGGCGACAAGAGAGCATCACCGGCGGTCTCTTTGAAGGTTGGCTCACCGAGGAAGGCGGAGAGCTCGTGCCCCACATTCGGGGACGGGCCTGGGTAACCGCACGCAGTACTCTTCTCTTCGACTCTGACGACCCCTTGCGGGGTGGCTTCAGCGCCACCGTCTCCTAGCTGAGAGTCTCGACGAATCCATGCCCAATAGCAGCCCAGATGTCGTGGTCGTGGGCGCCGGGATCGTGGGTGCCGCCTGTGCCTACTACATGGCTCGGGATGGCCTGCAAGTGAGTCTCCTGGAGGCCGGGTTTGCCGGTGGCGGCACCACGGCTGTCGGGATGGGGCATATCGCGGTCATGGATGAGTCGGCGGCCCAGTTCGCGCTGACTGCCTACTCCCGCCGGCTGTGGGCGGAGTTGGCAGGACAATTCGGTTCTCAGTGGGAGAACGACACCTGCGGCACTTTGTGGGTAGCAGCAGACGAGGAGGAGCTCGCCCATGTGCCCGCCAAGGCGGCGGTATACCGGGAGCATGGAGTGACGGTGAATGAGCTTTCGGCCGCGGAGGTGGCCGAAGCAGAACCCGAGCTCCGAAGCGGACTGGCCGGCGGTCTGCAGATTCCTGACGATAGGGTCATCTATCCCCCAGCAGCGACGCGATGGTTGGTGGAGCAGGCTGTCGATGCCGGGGTCGACCTGCGCGAAGGCTGCACGGTCCGTAGGCTTGCTTCAGGTGAGAACGGTGTCGTAACCGATCAGGGGACACTCACCACGGCACACGTGGTCAATGCGAGCGGCGCGCGGGCGGCCCACTTGACGCCCCAGCTGCCGATCGAGCCCAGGAAGGGGCACCTGGTGATCACCGACCGTTACCCTGGTTTCTGTCGACATCAACTGGTGGAGATGGGCTACCTCAATAGCGCCCACACCTTGACCGCCGAGTCGGTGGCCTTCAACGTCCAACCCCGCAGGACCCGGCAACTGCTCATCGGGTCCTCGCGCGAGCTGGTTGGATGGGACCGGAATATCAATCACCGAATCGTTGGCGCCATGTTGCGGCGGGCCCAGGAGTTCATGCCGCGACTGGCCGATCTCTACGCTCTGCGGGTGTGGGTGGGTTTTCGACCGGCCGTTGCGGATCATCTGCCCCTCATCGGTCGGTGGCCGCTGGAGGAGGGGCTGTGGATCGCCGCCGGGCACGAGGGACTGGGAATCACCATGGCCCTGGCCACCGGTCGGCTGCTATCCGATCAGATCGCCGGTCGCACCTCCGAGATCGATCCGCTGCCCTACGATCCGTCCAGGATTCTGAGCTGAGAGCCCCGTCGTGCCAGTCGTCACCATCTGCATCAATGGGACTGACAGAGAAGTGGAGGAGGGGATTTCTGTCGCCGCAGCGCTGGTCAACGCGGATGTCTGGCAGTTCCGGACTGCGGTCGGTGGTGAGCCTCGGGCTCCCATCTGCGCCATGGGGATCTGTTTCGAATGCCGGGTCACCATCGATGGTCGGCCACACCGACGCTCGTGCATGGAGAGCTGCCGGCAGGGCATGGAGGTGGTAACCGGTGACTGAGACCCTCGAGGCCGGCACTGTCATTGTCGGCGCGGGTCCCGCCGGTATTGCCGCCGCGTGCGGTCTCGGCGAGGCTGGGGAGGATGTGCTCATCGTGGATGAGGGTCCCCGATCAGGGGGGCAGATCTGGCGACACCGGCCGGGAAGCGGACCTCCCAAGGCTGCCCAGGCCTGGCTGGCCCGGCTCTCGGCTACCCAGGTGCGCGTCAGGCACAACCTGACCGTGGTCGACGCGCGGCCGGATGGGACGCTGCTCGGGGAGAGTGAGGCAGGGCCAGTAGAGATCCGGGGATCGAGGGTGATTCTGGCCACTGGCGCTCGAGAGCTCTTTCTCCCGTTCCCTGGCTGGACTCTGCCCGGTGTCATCGGAGTGGGCGCTGCCCAGGCCCTGGTCAAATCCGGGGCCGAGCTCCGCAATCTCGAGGTAGTCCTCGCCGGGTCGGGCCCTCTCCTGTTGCCTGTGGCTTCTCTTCTGGCTAGCCAGGGTGCCCGAGTGGGACTGATCGGCGAGCAAGCTCCCCTCGGCGAGGTCTTGGGCTTCGGTGCGGGTCTCTGGCGGGCTCCTGGCAAGATTCTGGAGGCGATGCGATACCGATCTCGAAGTCTGGGGGCGCGGTATCAGACCGGTGTATGGGCAGTTGCCGCCCATGGGGACGATCGGGTTCGCGAGGTCGTGCTCACCGATGGTCGGCGGACCTGGACTCGCCGGTGTGATTTGCTGTGCTGCTCCTACGGCCTGGTTCCCAATGTCGAGCTGGCACGATGGCTCGGCTGCGAGATCGACAACGGCAGGGTGGTCACCGATGAGGTTCAGCAGACCAACCAGGCAGGTTTCTTCTGCGTCGGGGAGACCACGGGGATCGGGGGTGCCGAGTTGTCACTGGTCGAAGGAGAGATCGCAGCCGCCCACATCAGCGGCCTTGCCGAGGCGCTGCCGCCGCTCGAGAAGCGCCGAGCCCTGTGGCGGAGATTCTCCAAGAGTCTGGAGAAGGCATTTCGACCCCGTCGGGAGTTGGCAGAACGCGTCCAGCCCGAAACCACCATCTGCCGCTGCGAGGATGTGACTTGCGAGAACCTCGACCCTGAATGGTGCATCCGTCAGGCGAAGCTCTACACACGATTGGGGATGGGACCTTGTCAAGGTCGGGTCTGCGGTCCGGCGGTTCACTATCTGTACGGCTGGGCGTCCGATAGCGTTCGGCCACCGCTCAAACCTTGCCGATTGGCGACACTGAGCGAGCGCTGAGCTCTACTCCCACGGCTGCTTGTTGAGGCCTTCCATGAACTCCTCGGCCTCGGCGGGCATGTTGGGCACTTCGTGATCGAACAGGATCTGTCCGGGCCAGACGTAATGTCCGTAGTATTTCCGCAGTGCTTTGGGGCTGGCGCCAAGGCGGACCCCTTCGAGGGAGGCGCCACCAAACAGCCCCCGGCTCTTGGCGTAGATGTAGATGTCGCTGCTGAGCTCCCGATCGGTGGTCGTCCCGGTCTGTCCGCCGGTGGGTCCGGCAGCGTACTTCAGGGCACCCCCGAAAGTGGTCTTCTTTTCGAGCAAGACCTTGGTGGCCTTTTCGGTGACAAAGAAGAGAACCATGTCAGAGGCCTTGTAACCGATCTGAACGCCAAAGCTCCCGACGCTGATCTTGACGAAGGAGGGTGGGCTCCATTTGCCCTCGTCGTTCCTGCAGCTGACGATACCCGTGCCGTGGCTACCGCCAAATCCCAGCGCCGCCTCGACCAGGCCCGGAAAGATCGCGACACACAGGGTATCGGCCAGCAGTGCAGCCGGAATTTTCTGCTGCTGATTGCCAAAAAGCTCCTCATACACCCAGCGGGCGGATCGCACCTTGGTTTCCTGTTTCTTGCCCGCCCATAAAGGGTGGGCGAGAAGCGCGATGGTGAGCACCATCGCGGCGCTCCGCAAGATCTTGCGCTGTTGCATGTCTCTCCTCTCGAGCCGATTCCCCTGGGGCTGAAGACTAGCAGAGCATGCCACCGGTAGGTACCGAAACCTGTGGAATAAGCCAGGATCCATTCGCGTTAGAATCCTCGTCATGCCGATCTACGAGTATCAATGCCTCGACTGCGGCGAGCGATTCGAAGTGCTCCAGCGCATGGGCGCGGGCGGCGAGGGCCTCACCTGTCCCCAGTGTCGCAAGTCACGGGTGACCAAGCAGTTCTCGACCTTTGCCAGTGGTGCCGGTAGCAGTCCATCCGCGACCGCCAGCGCCGCGGCTGCGACTTGCGGAGCCGGTTCGGGCTTCCGCTGAGCCAGTTGAATCGCCAACCGGCGGTCCGTCGGTACTCACCCCATCTGGTTCGATCTCGCCGTCCTCCCGCATGAACTCGGGAGCCGGAGGGTTTCATATCTCGAGGCTCCTTGATGAAGATTCGTGCTTTTCACTCGAGATCGCTGACTGTTTCGGCAGTGCTGTGTCTGACCTCTTTCGCGCCCCTACAGGCCGAGTCCCTTCATCTTCCCTGGCAGGCAGCCGGCCTCACCGAAGCCGAGGCAGCGGCCTACCTCCTCGAGCGCCTGACCTTTGGCCCCCGCCCGGGCGAGGTCGAGCGCCTGGTCGACACGGGAATCGAGAACTGGTTGGAGCTGCAGCTGCAGGGGCAGCAGACCGATCGGGACCTGGAATCGAGGTTGGCCATCCTGTCGTCGCTGGATCTCGATGTTCGCAGCTACCCGGAGATCTATCCGAACCCGGGCATGGTGCTCCGCGAGGCCAGCGAGGCCGGTGTGCTCCCCGAGGGCGTCGACATTCGCCAGATCGAAGACCCGCAGGAGCGGCGACAGGCCCGGCGGCAGCTGCGCGAATGGGCCCGGGGTCAGGGCTATGAATCGCAGCGAGTGCTGATCGGCGAGCTCCTGACCCAGAAGCTTTACCGGGCGATCTATTCAGAGAACCAACTGCAGGAGGTGCTCACCAATTTCTGGTTCAACCACTTCAATGTCTCGTTGACCGACAACCAGGCTCGGGTCTACGTGATGTCGTACGAGCGCGACGCGATCCGGCCTCATGTCCTGGGCAATTTCAGCGACATGCTCGAAGCTACCGCCAAGCACCCGGCGATGTTGATGTATCTGGACAACGCCCAATCGACGGCCAGCGCCGGCGAGGCTACGACCATGGATCAGTACCGCCAGGCGAAAATGGGCCGCCGTGGCCGCCGGGCCGGCAGCGGCCGAGCGCCGCAGGGTCGGAACCGCCCGCAGGGTCTCAACGAGAACTATGCTCGGGAACTGCTGGAGCTCCACACGCTGGGTGTCGACGGCGGTTACACCCAGGAGGACGTGGTGGAAGTGGCCCGTGCCTTCTCCGGCTGGACCCTCTATCCCTCCAGATCTTTCGGCGAACGCCTTGGGAGTCGGCTCGACCGGGCCCTGGCCTCGGGTGTCGGCTTTGTGGTCGAGGATGGGTTTCTCTTTCGAGCGGATGCCCACGATGCCGAGTCGAAGAGGGTCCTGAACAGGACCCTACCCGCCGGTCGCGGAATCGAAGATGGGGAAGAGGTCCTGACCATCGTCGCGGCCCACCCCTCCACAGCCCGGCACCTGGCATCGAAGCTGGCGGTGCGATTCGTCTCTGATGAGCCGTCGGCTGAGCTGGTGGATCGACTGGCCGCCACTTTCCGTCGCAGCAATGGCGATCTGCGTGAGGTCATGGTGAAGCTGGTGGAATCCTCGGAGTTCTGGGATCCGACGACTCGCCGCCAGAAGATCAAGTCACCCTTCGAGCTGACCGCTTCTGCCATGCGGATCCTGGACGCGGATATCCAGAAGCCGCGCCAGACGGTGGAGTGGATCGGTCGTATGGGCCAACCGCTGTATGCCTACCAGGCCCCCACGGGCTACCCCGATCGTGCCGATTTCTGGGTCAACACTGGAGCTCTGCTCAATCGGATGAATTTCGGACTCGCCCTGGCCGCAGGTCGTATCGATGGGGTCGAGCTGGATCTGGCCGCCTTGAATGATGACAAAGAGCCGGAATCGCGACTGGCTGCACTGGAGACCTATGTGCCTCTGATGCTGCCGGGGCGCGATCCCACCGAGACGGTGGCGCTTCTCGAGCCCATGGTGCTCGATCCCAGGTTGAGCGGCAAAGTCGACGAAGCGGCGCCGGAGCCCGAGGACACACCCGAGATCTTCGATCCCGAGGAGACAGATCTGATCGCGGCAGAGCCGGTATCTCGCAGTCGGCGTAGCAAGCTGAGTGCTGGCGAGCCAACGGCGCTCGAACAGGTGATCGGCGTCATCCTGGGCTCACCGGAGTTCCAGAGGAAATAGGAGTTGTCCATGTTGAATCGGCGAGCGCTTCTCAAGGCTGGTGGTCTGACGCTCTTCTCCGTGGGAGTCAGTGGACCGGGACCCCTGTTTCTCGGCCGCACGGCCATGGCGGCGCCCGGCCCAGAGGCGCTCGAGCGACGCAAGGTCCTGGTTACCATTTTTCAGCGGGGTGCCATGGACGGGTTGATGGCGGTGACTCCTCTGGAGGAAAAGCGCCTCGAGGAGCTTCGCCCGCGCCTGGCCATGTCGGCGTCGCGCCGGGCGGGGGACTCGGCGCTGATCGACCTGGGGGTCGACTTCGGCCTCCATCCGGCACTGTCACCCTTCGAGCGACTCTGGCAGGAGAAGCGGCTTGCGATCGTGCATGCGGTCGGCTCACCCGATCCGACCCGCTCGCACTTCGACGCCCAGGACTACATGGAGACCGGGACACCCGGCCGTAAGGGGACCCCATCGGGCTGGCTCAACCGGGTCAGCGGTCTGCTGGGGCACGAGGCCACGCCGTTCCGATCGGTGGCCATGACCCAGGCTCTGCCCCGGTCGCTGTACGGTGGAGAACCGGCGATTGCCGTTACCGATCTGGCCGACTTTCAGGTCGAGCTGCCGGGCTCACGTCAGGTCTCCCAGACGGCGGGGGAGGGTTTCGAGGCGCTCTATGCCCAGGCTTCGCAGGAGCTGCTGCGGAGCACCGGTGCCGAGACTTTTGAAGCTGTCGATCTGCTGGAGAATCTTCGCCCGGGCCGCTACCGTCCGGCCAATGGCGCCGACTATCCGAACAGCCCGCTTGGCGAAAGCCTCCGTCAAATTGCCATGTTGATCAAGGCCGATGTGGGGCTCGAGGTCGCCTTTGCCGAGACCGGTGGTTGGGACACCCATGTGCAACAAGGGACTGACAACGGCACGTTTTCCCAGCGGGCCCGAGATCTAGCCACTGCTATCGAGGCCTTCTGGACCGATCTCGGGACTCACCAGGATGAGGTCGTGCTGATGACCATGACCGAGTTCGGCCGCACAGTGCGAGAGAACGGCTCCGGCGGCACCGATCATGGTCACGGATCCTGCATGTTTGTCCTCGGCAACCAGGTTGAGGGCGGTCGCGTCCACGGAGATTTCCCCGGCCTCGATCCGGATGCCCTCTATGAAGGACGCGATCTGCCGGTGACCACAGACTTTCGCGCTCTGTTCTCCGAGGTAGCCGGCCAACACTTGGGGATTGGCAAGGATCAGGAGATGTTCCCCGGCTGGACCGGTGGGCGCATTCCCCTGATCCGAACCTGACCAGATCCCTTTCCGACTCCGCTAGAATTGCCTACGGAAGCGCTCGGGGGCTGGTGCCTCCCGCGGTCTTCAAAACCGTTGTTCGGCGGCTTATTGGTCGGCGAGGGTGGGTTCGATTCCCATGCGCTTCCGCCAGCTATTTCATACTGGGTCTCGCTCATCCGTTCAGCCAAGAGTTCCTTACACATGATTGCCGTCGTCCGACTCCGCTACTGCTCCAGAACCCGTGCCTATGCCGAGAGACGAAGGTCCGAAGGCCTCTCCAACAAGGAGATCATTCGCTGCCTCAAGCGCTACATTGCGCGGCAGCTGTACCGTGAGTTACGAGCCGACCTTGCCGCACTTTCTACTTGACTATGTATAGGAACATCCGGGGCAAATTCGGACATTCAAGCTGTGAGGCGTCGCTGTGCTACGGCGGTGGCTGCTGGGCAGTCCAGGCGGAGGTGTCGCCGGACTCGAAGCCGTCGGAGAAGATGGAGTCCCCAGCCATGCCGCCGAGATGCCAGATATCGCCGCCAGTTCCACTGACGTAGACTTCGCCAATCTTGTCATCGACGACGGCAATGCCGCTTAGAGAGGTGACACCACCCGGCAGCGGCAGCACCCGTACGAAGGAGCCGGTGGGTGTCAGTTCGAGGATCGTCGATTCTGCGCTACTGACGACGAGTAGATTACCCGTCGAGGCGTCGATGTCGAGGTCACCGAAATTCACATCGTAGTCGAGGAATGCGTCCGTTCGGAAGGAATTGATCACGACACCCGTTGCCGGATTTATCTCTGCGACCGTGCTAGGCGCCCCGAGATTGAACCAATCCTCAACCAGGAAGAAGGTATCGCGAGTCCGATGATAGGCGCCGCCGACGACATGGTCGACGCCGAAATCGGTGGTGAGGCTTGCGATCACAATGCCGGTCGCAGGGTCAACGGCGTAGATATCCGCTGTGCCGCTCTCGCCGTCGACAAAGAGCAGACTGTCCTCGGGTACCAGCGTCGCGCCGAGAGTGAAGGCACCCGATGCGAAGTCGATATCGTCGTCGTTGCCGGCTTCGCCGGGGCGGTCGATGGAGGAAAGGAAAGTACCCGTAGCGCTGTAGCTCATCAGAAAGTCGCCGACCGAGTTGTAGAGCCAGACCCTGTCCGTAGCGCTATCGAAGCCGACACTGACCAGCGTGCCGATATCCGGGTCAAACTGATTGATCACAAAAGGCATCGGCCCTTCTTGCGCGCTGCCCACCGGGGCGAGAGTGAGCAGCAACGAGGCGAGCACGAAATACTTTCGGGTTTTGGGACACATTCCAGGGCTCCTTTCCTCAGGGCAGCGTAATACCACCACTAGCATCCGCCGGATTCCTCCCCAGGGTAGAGGTCGTTCTCAGCCCGTCGGCAGCCCGGCTATCTTGAGTCCTTCCCCTCGTGCACCCAACAGCTTCTCCGAAGGACGCGAGGACCCTTGGCTTTGCGGCCCTGGGTTTCCCCAGGTGTGCCCTTTCGTGGGTTGCTCGGATTGTATCACCGGCCTGTGGCACACACAGACTGTGAAGCGGAGGGAGAATCAGCCCCCTATAGGCTGTCCAGCAGGGTCTATGATCCGCGATCTCCTGGCCAGAGGTGTTGCAGGGGGGCACGGTCGAATGGTGTTTCGGATAGCTCTCGACTCCGGAGTAGATGCGCGAATGCCAATTCCTGCATTTGACTCGAACGTCTTGTTTCAGGATATTTGCAATACGATGGCTTGGAGCATTCTGAGATCAAAGGCTCTTGTGCCTCCGAGGAAGGCACTGCGAGAGGCCAGAGAAACCTTGGTCTCTTCGTTGGTTCAGCCGCAGGAGCGGCGAGGAGAGTTTAGGCTCTTCCACCCGATCATCGGCACCAGCCTGTCCCCGCACGGAGAGATGCTACTGAACGTCAGTCGGTCTGGGATCGCGGTTGGAGTTCGAAAGAAATGCACCTTTGCCAGGGGTGAGTGGTACAAGATCGCTCTCGACGACGGCGCGACTCAGGCCGATCTGGAAGGCAAGGTCTGTTGGACCCGTTCCACATGGCCTCGTGGGTCCGTCGAAGCCAAGGAGAGCGAGTACTTCCAGGCGGCGGGTCTGGTCATCGCCGAACCCCTTTCGAGAGTGCAAGAGAAGCGTTGGAAGGTCCTACGAGAGTTGGCACAGGACGGGTCGGCTGTCCTGGGCTTGAAGATCTCTCCAGTTCGATAACAATCAAGCGGCGCCACCGGCACCTCCACATTACGTCGACGCCAGTAATCCCCCCGAGAGCCTCTC
>Ga0255052_10000389_pt1 | contig 35857 bp, 35 predicted proteins | sample JV7_2_21_MG_FD_188632 | JGI IMG/M metagenome (GOLD analysis project Ga0255052, IMG submission 188632) | Seawater microbial communities from Jervis Inlet, British Columbia, Canada - JV7_2_21 | ecosystem: Environmental > Aquatic > Marine > Inlet | place: Canada: British Columbia | collected...
ACTGCAGGTTCTCGATTTTGCCAATGGCCGGGTACGGCTGGTCGGTGCTCGCGCCGACAAACGTGGCTCACTCGTCGGCCAGAAGATTGCTGCGCTCAAGGAACATATTCCGAACACCGAGGGCCGTATTGCGGCGATTTACCGGGATGGCAAATCGCTGCAACCGGATGGGGACACAATTATCCGGGAAGACGACGAGGTGTTCTTTATCGCGGCGCGACAGGATGTTCGCGTTTTTATGAGCGAGGTGCGCAAACTGGAAGACCCGGTGCGCCGCGTCGTCATCGCTGGTGGCGGAAACATCGGCGTACGCCTGGCGCTCGCGCTCGAGCAGACTAACCAGGTCAAGATTATCGAACGCAATCAGCAAAGAGCGCGCGTCATCTCGGAGCGACTTAATAAGGCGATCGTGCTCGTCGGCGACGCGGCTGACGAGGAGCTGTTGCTGGAAGAAAACATAGACAGTGTCGATGTCTTCTGTGCCCTCACAAATGCCGAAGAAGCAAACATACTGTCTGCAATGCTCGCAAAACGCCTGGGTGCACATAAAGTCATGGCCCTCATCAACCGGCCCTCATATGCCGAACTGGTTGAGTCTGGTTCAATTGATATCGCTATCTCACCGCAACAGGTCACCATTGGTTCGTTGCTCGCACATGTCCGGCGTGGTGATGTCGTTAAAGTACATTCGTTAAGACGCGGTGCGGCCGAAGCAATCGAGGCTGTCGCGCACGGCGATTCCGGGGCGTCGAAAGTTGTCGGCAGAAAAATTGAGGATCTGGACCTGCCAAGAGGTACGAGTATCGTCACACTGGTCCGCGGCGACCAGGTGATCATGGCGCATCACGACACCGTTATTGAGACGGATGATCATGTCATTCTCTTCATGACCGACAGACGCAAGATCGACAAGATTGAAAACCTGTTCCAGGTCGACGTTTCGTTCGTCTGATTGGGCCGGCGGCAGTCAAAAACAGTAACCAGGAAATGACAAGACAATGAACTGGACTGTCGCACTACGCATCCTGGGCCTTCTATTAATGATGTTCAGCGTGACTATGGTTCCGCCGCTGTTGGTCAGCGCATGGTTCGACGATCACTCGTGGCTTCCGTTCGTTGAGAGTTTCACGATGATTCTTCTGGCTGGCCTCATCGTCTGGTTTCCTGTCAGGGGGCGACGCAAGGATTTGCGACTGCGCGATGGCTTCCTCGTCGTTGCGTCGTTCTGGACGGTGCTCGGCACGGCGGGTGCTCTGCCGCTCTTTCTTGCCGACATGCCTTCGATGTCGTTCACGGATGCAGTGTTTGAGTCAATGTCCGGCCTGACGACAACGGGCGCTACCGTACTGACGGGTCTTGACTCATTACCCGAGTCGATTCTTTTTTACCGACAACAACTACAGTGGTTTGGCGGCATGGGTATCATCGTACTTGCTGTTGCCGTCCTGCCGATGCTGGGCGTTGGCGGCATGCAGCTCTATCGTGCAGAGACGCCGGGACCCGTTAAAGACACGAAGCTTACACCGCGCATTACGGAAACAGCCAAGGCGTTATGGTACGTCTATCTCGCCTTCACGATTTTTTGCATGGCCGGCTACATGATTGCAGGGATGGGCTGGTTCGACGCCCTGTGTCACGCCTTCTCGACCGTAGCAATTGGCGGATTCTCGACTCACGATCTGTCGATTGGTCACTTTGACAGCACAGCCATTGATATCGTCGCGATCATTTTCATGATCCTGGCTGGAGTTAATTTCTCTCTGCACTTTTTCGCCTGGCAAAATATTTCAGTGAGGCACTACACAAAGGATCCGGAGTTCCGTGCTTATATCTTCATCCTGCTGGTCGTGTCTGCGATAGTTGTGTTTTCTTTGTTCCATTTTGGCACTTACGGCAATCCGAATGACTCTTTTATCAATGGACTGTTTCAGTCGGTGTCGATCGCAACGACTACTGGCTTCACAACCGCAAACTACGCAACCTGGCCGGGTGCATTACCTGTAGTGCTAATTTTCGCGAGCTTCGTCGGCGGTTGTGCCGGATCAACGGCCGGTGGCATTAAGGTCATTCGTTGCCTGCTCATTGCGAAACAGGGCGCGCGGGAGATAGTACGCCTCGTCCATCCCGCCGCCGAGATTCCTGTCAAGCTCGGTCAGAATGCCGTGCCGGTCCGGGTTGTGGATGCCGTCTGGGGATTTTTCTCTGTTTACATAGTGGTCTTCGCCATCATGCTGGTGGCAATGATGTCGACGGGGCTCGACCAGGTGACCGCGTTCTCCGCCGTTGCGGCTACGATGAACAATCTGGGTCCTGGCCTTGGCGAGGTTGCAGCCGGGTTCATGACTGTTAGCGATACCGGAAAGTGGATTGCAATCTCCGGCATGTTGCTTGGCCGCCTCGAGATCTTCACATTGCTGGTATTGGTCACTCCGACATTCTGGCGCCATTGATCAGAATGGGTAGGGCATCGGCGTTAAGCAATCTGATTGACAGAATCAGTGCAGCTACCGGTCGCGCAGCAGCATGGCTCACGCTCGCGATGGTCCTGGTGAGTTTCGTTATCGTAATCATTCGCTATGTGTTCGATAGCGGTTTCATCTGGTTGCAGGAATCACTGACATGGATGCATGCTGCCGTTTTCATGTTTGGCGCGGCTTACACCCTGCAGCGTGATGAACATGTTCGCGTGGATATTTTCTACCGTGAAATGAGTACGCTTCGTCGTGCGCTGGTCAATCTTTTTGGTGTTGTGCTTTTTATTTTTCCACTCTGCGTCTTTTTTATCGTCGAGGGATTCGACTACGTTGTCGCCTCGTGGAATATTCACGAAGTTTCCCGGAACGCCGGCGGTTTGCCGTATCCGTTTGTTCCGCTGCTTAAATCGGCACTGATATTGATGCCAATTGCCGTTTTGTTGCAGGGATTGTCGATCGCCCTTCGCTCGATCAGTGTGTTAAGGGGCGGTTGACGATGGAGTGGGCCGCACTGGTGCTGTTCCTCGGTGTTATTTTGCTATTGCTCGCAGGATTTCCCGTCGCGTTTTCCCTTGGCGGTACGGCCCTGATCTTCGCATTCGCCGGCGTCATTGGCGGTGGTTTCGAATCTGCGTTCCTGTCAGGCCTTCCTAGTCGCATTTTTGGCATCATGACGAACGAAACGTTGATCGCGGTGCCTCTGTTCGTATTTATGGGCATTACGCTGGAGCGGGCACGAATTGCCGAGGATTTGCTGGACACATTAAGCGCGCTCTTCGGCTCACTACGTGGTGGCTTAGGCGTATCGGTGACCCTTGTCGGCATGCTGCTTGCGGCAAGTACGGGTATCGTCGGTGCAACCGTCGTGACAATGGGTTTGCTGTCATTGCCAACGATGTTAAAGCGCGGATACTCGCCTGAAATCGCGACCGGGACAATTTGTGCATCCGGCACGCTCGGACAGATCATCCCGCCGTCGATTATTCTCGTCATGTTGGGTGACGTGATGTCCTCGGCCTATCAACAAGCGCAGCTTTCACAGGGTATTTTCTCGCCGGATACGGTGTCCGTCGGTGATCTTTTTGCCGGTGCGTTAGTGCCAGGATTGCTACTGGTCCTGCTTTACATCTCGTACCTCCTGGTTGTCGCCGGATTTAGGCCGGAGATCATGCCGGCACACCCGAGCGATGACGATACCGTTTCCCTCGGCAGAATTGTCAGGGCACTCGCACCGCCGCTCATACTCATTTTCGGGGTGCTCGGATCAATTCTCGGGGGCTTTGCAACGCCAACGGAAGCGGCCGGTGTTGGGGCTATGGGCGCAATGTTGATCGCACTTCAGCGACGAGGCCTGTCGATGGAGCGTCTCCGTGAAATCATGCGGGGAACACTACGGATCAGCAGCATGGTGTTCATGATTTTGATCGGGGCGTCAGTATTTTCCCTGGTCTTTCGTGGCTACGGTGGCGACGACGGTGTTCGCGACATTCTTGAGTCGCTGCCCGGTGGTGTGGTCGGTGCAGTGATCGTCGTTATGCTGGTGATGTTCCTGCTTGGCTTTGTGCTCGATTTTATTGAGATTACTTTCGTCGTTGTACCAATCGTCGGTCCGGTCCTATTGGCGATGGGCCTCGACCCGGTCTGGCTCGGCATCATGATTGCAATAAATTTACAGACGTCGTTTCTCACACCGCCTTTTGGCTTCGCGTTGTTTTATTTACGTGGGGTCGCGCCGCCGGAGGTTACAACCGGGCAAATCTATCGTGGCGTGATTCCTTTCGTCGGCATTCAGATTCTCGCACTGATTATTCTGGCCGCATTCCCTGACCTGGTTACATGGTTGCCAGATCGCCTTTACGGCCAGTAAGCGATCTATCGTTGCGCGTACGTGACGCGGCAGGATGAGCTACGAAAAGTTCATGTAATTTATCGAAGAAAAATAGAGTCACAAGGTAGTTCGACTGGCGGCGCGTCGTAGCTATAGTTCCCGAGCATTCAGATACGCTAGCTCCCCGATGCGGTGATTTGGAACTGCGATGCGCTGAAATTCGTCGAACGATGCTTTTATTCGCGCGGACCACTCGTCTTCCGCGGCCATCTCGTCGAGGACTTCCTGGCTTAATTGTTTCAGAAGCCTCAACACATCGTCGGGCAATTGTTTCAGTTCGACGTTCGGATCTGCTTTTATCTGCTCGAGTGCAACGGCATTGCCCCAGGTGTACTCCGCCATCATGTCTGTGTTGATCGCCTGGCAAACATTTGCCACGATTTCCTGGAGATCGGTCGGCAAGGAATTCCACGCCTCCTTATTCACCGTGCACTGTAGCATCGGGCCCATCTCATGCCAGCCCGGGTAGTAGTAGTACCGCGCAGCTTTGTGCAGCCCAAGAGAAATATCGTTATACGGACCCACCCATTCGGCGGCATCGATGGCGCCCGTTTGCAGTGACGTGAAGATCTCTGACGCCGGTACGGTGATCTGTGTTACGCCGGCACGCTGCATCACTTCGCCACCGACACCGGGGATGCGCATTTTCAATCCCCTCAGATCGTCGACTGAATTGATCTCCTTATTGAACCAGCCGGCCATCTGCACACCCGTGTTGCCGGCGGGAAACGGAATGACATTGAACAGCTCCCCATACAGTTCACGCCATAACTCGAGCCCTCCACCGTAATATAGCCAGGCGTTGATCTCATGAACTGTCTGGCCAAACGGGATGGTCGTAAAGTACTGCGCAGCGGGCGCTTTGCCGCGATGATAGTAGGCGGAATCATGGCCCATCTGGACGGTGCCACGACTGACGGCGTCCAGCACCTCCAGGGCAGGCACCAATTCACCGCCAGCATAGACCTTGATTTTTAGACGGCCGTTCGATGCCTTTTCAATGCGTTCCGCCAGATTCTCGACCCCGACGCCCAATCCCGGCAGCCCCGGCGGCCAGGACGTGGCCAGGTTCCACTCGAATGTCTCCTGCGAAACGGCGCCTTCTACCGTGCATTCTGCGCTTTCCTGAGCGCAAGCCGTAACGCCGGCTACTGCTGCGAGCCCTGTTACAAACTGTCTTCTTTTCATGGATTTGGGTCCCTGCATGTCTCATATCCGGGGCCGAACAGTGTAGAGTGCCCAACGGCAGCTGCAAATCGTTTTTTTAGGACAGGAATATCCACTTCGCCCACATTATCGATCTATTATAGGCGCGTATACCCACTATGCTGTTATATTATGAAAGGTGGTTTTACTTCGCCAGATCTTTGATATAAGTGCGCATGTGGTGGTTATCCACAGACCTGTTTTGGCAAAAAGCGGCCCCGATCGGCTGATCGGGGCCCCCATCCCTGGTGCGGACAGACGGGCGGTCGCCCGTTCCGGCCATCCGTGGACAGATGCCACCTGCCGACCACCGCGTGTTAACGATATGTGCGGATCAGGTGATTTGCCCGCACACAGAGCGTGCCATGGCACAGAGCGTCCCCTGCGACCCTCAAATCACGGCCAAATCGGTACATTTGGGTCCCGATTCTGCTTGGCAAAGCCTGATTGACCGGTATCATGTCCGGCCGCAAAGCGTCCGATAGAGTCTAGCCACAGCAATGATTGCCCTGATACAACGAGTCACCGAGGCCAGCGTTACGATTGATGGAGCGGTCTACGGGCAGATTCGGCGCGGGCTGCTGGTGTTGCTCGCTGTACAACCAGACGATACCGGGGCGACCGCCGCACGACTCGCGGAGCGCGTATTGACCTACCGCGTATTTCCGGACGAAAACGACCGCATGAACCGGAGCCTCGTTGACGAGGGCCTGGAGCTGCTGGCTGTACCGCAATTCACGCTTGCCGCTGACACCAGGAAGGGGACGCGGGCCAGTTTCACGCGTGCGGCGCCACCCGAGGTAGGAAAGCGGTATTTCGATCAGTTTGTCACCGAATGCAAGAAGGCTCTGCCCACCGTTGAAACCGGTGTTTTCGGCGCAAATATGAAGGTGAAACTTGTCAATGACGGGCCTGTGACATTCTGGCTCGAGGCGTGACTTTCGACCAGTTTTGTTGCGCTTACGCCTGTATCATGATCATAATTCGCACCCCCCGCGTGAGGGGTTTTGAGAGAAATTGCAGGGGCAGCGCCCCGGGAGATTGAAGACATGTTGTCCAATGTCAGTATCTGGCAGCTTTTGATCGTTTTGGTAATCGTGATTGCCATATTCGGCACCAAGAAGCTAAAGACAATCGGTTCCGACGTCGGCGGCGCCGTCAAAGGCTTTCGTTCTGCAATGAACGAGGCGGATAAGGAAACGACCGAACAGCTCGGCGACGACTCAGAAGACGCGAGTTTTGACAATACGCCCGCTGAAGAACCCACCAAAGAAAACCACAGCTAGCAGCTGTATTCGGTCGGTAACCCCCCATGTTCGGTATCGGCGGCCAGGAGCTGGTCCTATTGATGATCATCGGGCTCGTCGTACTGGGCCCGGAGCGCCTGCCGCGTATTGCGAATCAAATCGGCGGCTGGCTCGGCCAGGCTCGACGCATGACGCGGGTCATGAAGCGCCAGCTTGAAGAGGAGCTGGACCTTAACAAGCCGCCAACCATAAAGCCGCCACCATCGTTGCGAGAGCCTTCGCAACAGCCATTCGAAACACCGGACTACATACCGCCTCGCGACGACGACGACCATTCCGCTGCGCACGGCGAAAACGACCTTGGTACGGGTGTCGGCGACGAGATTTACGACGATGAGTCTGACCTGGCAGTAACCGAAGCCGAACGGGAGACCGTCGCAAAAGCCGAAGACGACCCGTCTTCGACCGAAGAAGAGCCTGAAGAAAAGAAAGAAGCGTCGTGAGCGAAACCGACGAGAATAAGACGGAGGAAGATCTCGCCGAAGGCACGTTGCTTTCCCATCTCATCGAATTGCGAGGGCGACTGCTCAAAATCACCGCGTCGGTCGTCGTTTTGTTTATATGCCTGTTGCCGTGGTCAGGAGATATTTTCACCCTGGTATCCGAACCGCTACGCGAGGTACTGCCCGGTGGACAGATGATTGCGACAGAAGTTGCATCACCGCTAATCACACCATTCAAGCTGACGTTCTTTGTTGCGTTGTTTATCGCAATGCCGGTGGTCCTTTACCAGATCTGGGCGTTTGTTGCGCCGGGGCTGTATAAGAAGGAAAAGCACTTCGCGATGCCATTTCTGGCGACAAGCATTGTACTTTTCTATGTTGGAGTCGCCTTCGCCTACTACCTCGTATTCCCGTTGATTTTCAAATTCTTTACAAGCGTCGCTCCGCAGGGTGTGGAAGTACAAACAGACATATCGAAATTTCTGGATTTCATAACCACGATTATCTTTGCATTCGGCTTGGCCTTTGAGGTGCCGATCGCAACTGTGCTGGTCGTCTGGACCGGCCTCACAAGCCCGAGAAAACTTTCCAAAGCGCGCCCGTATGTTTTTCTCGGCGCGTTCATCGTCGGCATGTTTCTGACACCGCCGGACATCATCAGCCAGACCCTGCTGGCCGTGCCTGTATATCTGCTATTTGAACTCGGAATCCTGATGTCCAGGATCTTCGTTATCAGGAAGGAAGAGCCGGAAGAAGAAGAGGCCGAAGCGAGCGAGTAGAATCTCTTCATGGTTTGGGGTATTTGCCATGAATCTGAAACAGATCAACAAGTCGATGGCCCTGTTGACCAACGTCGGCGTGCTCACTGGCATCGCGTTGCTGGTCTAAGAGCTGAATCGGAATGCAGAACCCATGCGTGCAGAGATGCCCGCGATGAGAGCAGAGGCAAAAGCCACACGGCAGATGGACCAGGCTAATTCGGGCGAGATGGTTCGCATCATGTATGTGGTAATCGCAAGGGTCAGAGCCCGGCTCTGACCCCTGAGTTACGGTTTCGGTCGCAGCGGCTCCGGCTCTGGCCCGATGAACTCCTGCCAATCGCTGTCCAGCGGTTTTGGTGTCAACAGGCTGACTACGATTAGCGTAGTCACCGACACGATCAGCGCGGGAATGGCAATGTAATCCGTGTCCATCGGGAATGAAATGCCGAGAAAGTTCAGCCCTTCGGCACTGCCCTTGTAGATAGAGTTAAGTGTTGCGATAACAATTACCGTCAGCATCCCGGAGGCGATCGATGCTACGCCACCGGCACGCGTAACGCGTTTCCAGAAGAACGCAGCAAGCAACGGTGGCGCAAGCGACGCACCAATCATCGTATAGGACACCAGTGCCATTTCCAGAATCGTATCGAACTGGCTCATCATCAGGTAGGCGAGGAGGCCAATGCCGACGATGCAGCCACGTTGTAACCATACGATCTGTGACTGCGTTGCATTCTTGTAAAAGAACGCCTGGAAGATATCTCGCGTCACGTTTGTCGAAGTCACCATCAGGAACGTGTTGCCGGTTGAAATGACGATCGCGGCACCGGCCGCAAGCAACAAGGAACCGATGATTACCGGCAGTTGCTCAAACCCGACGCGGAGAATGATTTCTTCCGCCATCGCGCGATCGATACTGCCGTCTGCCAGGAAGAATCGGGGGTCGTCAGCGTAGATAGCAAAACCAACCAGCGCGATCAGCATCATCAGCGTCTCAACGACAACCACGCCGATGAACATGCCCATGACCGCCTTGCGTGCATTCTGCGCAGTGTCAGCCGAAGAAAATTTCTGGTAAATGCTACTTTCGCTCAGCAAAAGAATAAATGTCGGCAATGCTATGCCAATCACCCAGACGAAGTCGTGACCCCCCATGACAGACAAATGATTCGGCCGTGTCTGCTGAATAGTCGTCACGACAGCATCCAGCCCACCATGTCCTGCGATGGCAAAGGGCAGCGTAACGACCATCGCCAGCAGCATGATAATGCCATTGAAGATATCGATCGACACGATAGAGACCATGCCGGCGAGAACGGTGAAACCAACAATCAGAATCGCCGCAATGATCATGCCCGTTTCCGGTGATATCGAACCGTCGGAAAGAATGGCGACGAAACGGCCGCCACCTTTGAACTGGTAGCCGGCGATGACCATGTACGCGATGATGATCGTTATCGTGCCTAGAACCTTGGCCAGCTGGCTGTAACGTTTCTCGAGCAGGTCAGTCAGCGTGTACTGGGCGATGCGCCGCACGCGCGCGGCGATCATGTAGACAACGAGAATGCCGACCCAGGCGCCCGCCGAGAACCAGAGCTCGGAGACGCCAGTACGGAAGGTCAGACCCGCGGTGCCGAACAAACTACCAGAGCCAATCCACGTGCAGACCAGGGTCGCTACCAACATGTACACCGGGACACTGCGTCCGGCAACCATGAAATCTTCAGCCGATTTGACCGAGCGGCTTTTGTAAATGCTGATGCCCAGAAGCATGAGCACATAGGCGACAACGACGACGATGTAAATCATTTGCGTCCTCTTTTATGGTGGCGGTTCGAGTGAATCAGCCGGCACCGCTGCCCGTTTGGTATTAGTTCGACTGTCGGGCGGCCAGCACTAAAGGCGGCTGGGCCAAAGGTACCATAACAAAGCCCGTTTGCCGCACCGGGCCGGATAGGCATTGTTGCCTCATTTGGCTAGAATGCGCTGTCGCTGCCCGATTTGAGCTGATGGCGGAACAAGATCAAAACAACCAGAATAAGAACCGGAGAGGTCCATGAATTCACCGCCCGTCCTACCGCAACTTACCGTCAAGGCAATCTTGCTTGGCATCGTTCTTTCGGCTGTTCTTGCCGGTGCAAACGCATATCTAGGGTTGTTTGCCGGTTTGACCGTTTCGGCGTCAATTCCCGCTGCCGTCATATCGATGGCTATTCTGCGCATGTTCAAGACCTCGAATATTCTTGAGAACAACATCGTGCAAACCGCGGCCTCGGCTGGTGAATCTCTTGCCGCCGGTGTGATATTCACGATTCCGGCGTTGATTATTCTTGGATACTGGAATGTTTTTGATTACTGGTGGGTGAGCGCCATTGCCGGACTCGGTGGTCTGCTCGGCGTCCTGTTTACTATTCCGTTGCGTCGCTCCCTGATCGTTGAACAGCAACTAGCCTACCCGGAAGGTGTGGCAACCGCCGAGGTCCTTAAAGTCGGTGACGACCCGTCGACCGGTGTGAAATTTCTGGCGATGGCCTCGATCGCCGGCGCAGTTATCAAGTTTGCCGCAACGGGCCTGCACATGCTGACCGGCACCGCCCAGGCGGCCCGTTATTTCGGTAGCTCTACGATCGGCTACCTGGGCATCAACCTGTCACCGGCGCTGATCAGTGTTGGCTTTATCGTCGGTCTGAACATCTCCGTACTCGTCTTTGCCGGCGGCGCTATTTCCTGGTACGTGGGCATACCGTTATTTTCAGCGTTCTTTTTGGATAGCAGTCCCGAGCTGGCAGCAATGTATGCTGCCGGAACCAGCGCTGAAGATCTCTCCGGTGCTATCTGGAGCCAACAGATCCGCTACCTCGGCGTCGGCGCGATGGTCGTTGGCGGCGTGTGGGCACTGATTTCGATGCGTGGATCGCTCGTTGACGGCATCAGGAGTGGCATGGCTCAATACAAAGCCGGCCCGGCCGCTGTTACGAATCACACCGATCAGGACATGCCGATGAACTACGTGATGATCGGCATAGCGGTCTTCGTTATTCCGATTTTCATTCTCTACCAGACGATTGTGTCCAACTACGGCGTCAGTATTTCGATGACACTGATAATGGTCGTTGCCGGCTTCCTGTTTTCTTCGGTCGCTGGCTACATGGCCGGTCTCGTTGGCTCATCAAACAACCCGATTTCCGGCATAACAATTGCGACCATCCTTTTTGCGTCACTCGTGTTACTTGTAATGATGGGTTCTGATTCTTCAATTGGTCCTTCGGCGGCGATCATGATCGGCGGCGTTGTGTGCTGCGCCGCGGCAATCGCTGGCGACAACATGCAGGATCTGAAGGCCGGCTACATTGTCGGTGCCACGCCGTGGAAACAGCAGGTCATGCAGGGCGTCGGTGTTCTGTCCGCGGTCTTTGTGATGGCGCCAATCCTGAATCTGCTTTTGCAGGCTTACGGCATCGGTGTCCCTACGGCCGAACACCCCAATCCACTATCTGCACCCCAGGCCACGTTAATGGCCTCTGTAGCACAGGGTGTATTCCAGGGTGGACTGCCCTGGACCATGGCATTTCTTGGCGGTGTTGTCGGCATCCTCGTCATCATCACCGACGAATTTCTTAAGGCCAAAGGTTCGTCATTCCGCGCACCGGTTCTTGCCGTTGCTGTCGGCATCTATTTGCCGTTAGAGCTTTCATCGGCGATTCTCGTCGGTGGCCTTATCGCGCATTTTGCCGCCAAGGTTCACGCGAAACGCGGCGTCGATGGTGAGAAGAGCATGCGTCACGGCATGTTGTTTGCTGCAGGCCTCATCACCGGCGAAGCGCTGGTTGGAATCCTGATGGCCATTCCCATCGTGCGGTCTGGTGATCCCGATGTGTTTGCACTCGGCGAGTCGATGCAGTTTGGTGGTGGAATTGGCCTGGTCGTGATTGCCCTGGTCTGTTTCTGGATGTATCGGGTGGCGGCCGCGAAATCAGACTAATAGGGAAAAGGGGGCGGCTTCATTAACGACGTCTGTCGGATTTCGTAACTGGATCCGACCCCTTTCCTAGTCACTGACCGACACACGTACCGGCATAAGCAAGCGTTTCACCGGCATTATCCAGCTGGCAGTTGTTTTCGTAGGTCACGCCATTTAATCCACAGACCGGCTGATAGATCCGCGGGCAGTTTCTGCCCTGTGCCTCGCACAAACCCGCGTGCATGATCCGCGCACCAGCTCGCTCTGCAAGACAGGCGTTCCCATAGGTCAGGTCATTTGCGCCGCAAACAGGCACATACATGTTCGGACACGGCCGCATATTGCATGCACCTTCCGTGACAACGGCGACACCCGCGGCCTGCGCTTCGCAGGAATTATCGAAGCTTGTACCGTCGGGGCCGCAGACCGGCATGTAAACCTGCGGACAGTTGTTCACGTCGCAGACACCGGCACGTTGTACAGGAATACGCTCAACGTCGGCTTCGCATCGGTTGCGATATGTTCTCGCATTGACGCCGCACACAGGATCATAGTCAGCGGGACAACCCGACCCTATGCACGCGCCAAGATCGGCAATTTCGACCCCCGATGCGGCGGCGAAACAAACGTTGCTGTACGTGTTCCCATCAACGCCACAAACGGGTTCAAACTCTTCGGGGCAGCTTTCAATTTCAGTTGCACACGCCCCCGCAGTTACCTCATTCAGGCCCGCTGCGCCCGCCAGACATTCATTGCCGTAGGTGTTCCCGTCTGCGCCGCACACGGGCTCGAACACCTCGGGGCATAGTTCTCCGGCAACCGGTGCATCGTCAGAAGACGCTGCCGGTGGGCACTCCCCCATGCTCGCAATCTCGGCTCCGGCTGCGCCCGCAACACAATCATTGCTGTAGGTACGGCCATCGACGCCGCATACAGGGTCGTACTGCATCGTGCATGCGACGGTCCCTTTTTCGGGCTCTACTGCATCCTGTGCCTGTGCGTTTATGAGAAAAAGGAGCGAAAAAAACAGGCCTGTGGAAATCAACAACTGGTCTCGATAATTCATGACGTTCTTCATCGTATTCATGTGATGCTGAATTGGCATTTTAGACGCTAACCGCTTCCGGTTGTTCAATTCGTGGCAACCGCCGCGCCCCAATAGTTGTAGCAAAGCACTTTCAGCCCGGGTATGTACATTCGTTCGTCGGACACCATCCTGAAACCGCCAGCTTCAAGCAGCGCCGGGATATCGCGATTCATATTGCAGCCACCGGCGATTTTTCGCCAGGCGGGATTGATTCGGTTCTGCCAGCGACGAATGTTCTCGTCCGGTGCCTTGCCGTGTTCGCAGAACAGCAGCCGACCGCCGGGTTTCAGCACCCGGCGCATTCCTTCAAGCACAGTCACTGCGTCCGGTATCGTGCACAGTGAGTAAGTCACCAGGACGGTGTCTGCGCTGTCTGCATCGAGTGGAATTTCTTCGCCGGGCAAATCGATGAATTCGATGTCCATCGCAGATGTCTCCACCAGCGGTTTCGCTTTGGCGCGCATACCTTTGGATGGCTCCAGCCCCCAGATTTTTTCAACTTTTCCTGGGTCATAGAACGGCACGTTCAATCCACTGCCGAAACCTATTTCGAGAACACGACCTTCGGCCAGCGGCACAATCTTCTGGCGCTGTTTTTGATTGGGCCCAGTTGAACAGGCCTTGTTAATCAGGTGTGGAAGAATATGTTCTTCGTAAAAGCTCATGACTCTACTCTGCCGATGCCCTTGCCGCAGGCGTCGCCGGCTGGTTTCTCAGTGCGACCAGTTGGCTGATGCTAACTAAATCGTAACCATCATCCTGAAGGTTCGGAAGCACTTTTTCCAGATATTCGAGAGTCGTCGGGTAAGGATGACCGATGCCAACCGCGAAACCTTGTTGGCGGGCCAGTTTCTTCAGCCGTGCGAATTCACGTTCAACCGTCCCCGGCGTCGTGTCCGGATCCAGAAAAACGTCCCGCTTCATGGCTGGCACTCCACTCTCAAGTGCAACGCTCAATGCGACACTACTCGCCGTCGTGTAACTGTCGATAAAGAACAGCTCTCCGTGCTGCTGAATTTCGTCCATCAACCAGGTCATGTGCCCGGGGTGTCGGGTCAGAAGACTTCCGCGGTGACTATTCACGCCGATGGCATATGGAATTGACTCGATACTGCCGACGAACGCATTGCCGAATTGCTCACGACTCATATCGAGCAACAGGCTTCCCGGTTCCGCTGCTTCCCGATCCCGTTCGGCTTGTAGCGGCAAGTGAAGCAACACCTCTTTGCCGCCTGCGTGCGCTGCTTCTGCAAGATAAGTTGCGCGCGGCGTTTCTGGCAGGATCGCGCAGGCAATTGGGCCCGGCAGACTGATCGCCCGTTCGCCGGCCGCTTTTTCGTAGCCAAGGTCATCGATGATAATCGCGATGCGGGGATGCGGACTGCCTGCGTGTACTGGAAGCGCGAAACAGCAAGCCACGATCAGCACGACCCGCAGTCGTTGCATGGCCCTAATCTGAAGCCTTTGAATGCAAGATAGGACGGTTTCGTAGTACTTCGAGCGCTTCGATCAGTTGGGCATCACCTTCGCGGTCGAGTACCGAATTCAGGCTTTGATCCGGATGTTGTCGCGAACCCTCAACCAGTATGTCCGGCTGAACGCCCTTTTCGTGAATCGAATCACCGGACGGCGTGTAGTAATGCGAGGTCGTCAATTTGATCGCGCGACCCCTCGAAAGCGGCATTACAGTCTGTACGAGGCCCTTGCCGAACGTCCGGGTGCCGACAATGGTCGCCCGCTGATGATCCTGTAACGCACCCGCCACAATTTCGGATGCCGAGGCTGATCCACCGTTAACCAGAACAGCAATTGCAGCCCCATCAAGGATATCGCCATGCCGTGCAATCCTTGTGAACCGGGATTCCGGCGTGCGTCCCGCCGCGGACACAATGACGCCCTCATCAAGGAACAGGTCCGAAATGTCGACAGCGGAGTCGAGTATCCCGCCAGGATTATTTCGCAGATCGAGCACCATTCCTGTCAACATATTGCCCGTCAGGCGTTGTGCGTCGTCCATCATGTCATCGATTGCAAGACTGACCTCGTCGGCTGTCGATTCATTGAACTGGCTGAGTCGCAGATACGCCACAGATTGTTCAAGGATTTCATGCCGCACACTCGCGACCTGGATCTTTTTCCGGGTCAGGCGAAAAGTCAGCGGATCATCATAATCTGCCCGGCGCACCCTGATCGTCACCGGTGTGCCCGCGCGCCCACGTAACTGGTCGATTGTTTCCGAAAGGCCGTCAGCGACGACAGACACGTCGTCTATCGCGATAATTTCGTCGCCCGCCTCGACGCCGGCTTTTTGGGCGGGTGTTCCGTCGATGGGCGCGATCACTATGACTCTTCCGTTTGCTGCGCTGACTTCGAGGCCAACGCCCGAATAGCGTCCGCTGGTGCTGACACGTATGTCCCGGTATTCGCCAGCATCAAGATACGCAGAATGGCGATCAAGGTCGGCGACCATACCGCGGATTGCGCTCTCGAGAAGCACAGCATCATCGATCGGCTCTACATAATCCCTTTTCACGCGCTCCATGACTTCGGCGAGCAGGCGTGCCTGATCCATTGAGAGCTCTTGCGAAGTCAGCTTGTCACGCTCGGCGAGGACACCGCCGCCAAGCGACAGACTGACGCCAAGGATGGTGCCGATGACGACGACGAGGACTGCTCTTGTTCTAATGGATGTCACTGAGTTCAAAGTGCATTTTGAAACGGACCATCGACCTTACCATACGGTAGCGCAGTATATTTCGAAGAAGTCGCAGTATGTTGAACGGGTGCCAGGTGTGTGCAAGACAAGGCAAAACCAACGCCGCCGCTCTCGTCGTCCGCGTATCAACTGGCACGTTCACGAACTGATACCTTCCGCCAAACAGAACTCACTCCGCGGCATTCGGACTCCTGTCCATCAAAGCGGAGTGTGCACGTGGCTTACGGCTTCGCCGCCCCGCATTTTGAGGCCAATCCGCCCAATCTGCCCGCGGTAGTTGGGAGGACTCGGTCGATCAACGCAGATTGATCTTTAGCGCGATGAAAGACCAATACGTTGTAGCCAGTACCGAGGTGCCAAACGAAATGAATACTGCGGATTGATCGTGAACATCCCTGTTCACGACCTTCGCAAAAGCGAAGGCGCATTCGCGTTCCGGTTCGCTCCCGGCGAGCCGGTAATCTTTAGCGCGATTTTGGTTATCCGCGAATAACCAGCGATTTGAATAACACCGTATCGTGCCAGCTGTTGCCCGATCAGCCCGTGCCTGGCTGCCGGGAGACCCATGTTCTGGGATTCATCGGCTTGGTACCCTGGCGCACCTCGAAATACAGGCCCGTCTGCTGCTGCCCGCCGCTGTCGCCAACCGTCGCTATCACATCTCCGGGTGCTACCCAGTCGCCGGCGCTCTTCAGGGTCGTTTCGTTATAGCCATAAAGCGTCATAAAACCGTCACCGTGATCAACGATAACAAGGAGCCCCATGCCGGCAAGCCAGTCGGCGAACACTATCCTGCCGTGATAGATCGCCCGCACCTCCCGGCCTCGCGGCGCCGACAGGACGACGCCGTTCCACTTCAGGCCACCCGCTCGTGGCTGGCCGAAGTCATGCAAGAGGCTACCGGCAATCGGCCAGGTCAGCTTTCCCCGCAACGTGCGAAAGGGCTCTTCCGAGGTAATGGGGTAGTCGGACAAGATGCTGGTCAGCTCCGCAATCAACCGTGCCAGGTCCCGCTCCTCGGCCGCCAGGCGGTCAATTTCCGAACCTGCTTCAGCGATTCGTGATTTAAGCGCCACCAGCAGGGTCTGTCTTTTTTCCTGTGCGGCATTGAGTTCTGTCAGCTCCGCGTAGTGGGCTCGCGCAAGGCCGGCGAGGCGATTTTCTTCCCTCGCCGCCTGCTCGCGCAGATCAGACAGCTCTGCGATATGGCTGTTGACCGCCGAAATGTTTTCGCCACGGAATTCGCTCATATAGCGGTAGTAAGTCATCAGCCGGCCCAGCGTTGCAGGGTCATGCTGATTTAGCAGCAATTTCACGCGTTCCTGATTACCGCTGGTATAGGCCGCCACGACCTGGGATTCCAGCTGCGCGGTCTCTGCTGTTAGCTCAGCCTCTTTGATCTCGAGCCGGGCATCGAGATCCGCCTTTTTCTTCTCGCTGAAATCCCTCTGTCGCTCAAGCTCTTTCAGGCGGGTCCGCTTCTCCGCAATCGACACCTCCGCGGACTGCAATTCGCCAGTAATCCGGTCCCTCTCAGAGGCGCGCTTGTCCATACTTGTTTTCAGCGCGCTGATTTTCTCCCGGACGGCCTCAAGCTCACGTTCCTTGATCTGGGTCAGGTCTTTGTCCTGGCCGACCGCTCCGGACCAGGGGAAGATCAGCCAGAGTGAGGCCAGGATGCAGATCGGGATACTTCGCGTCATGGCCATGAAGTGTACCCATTGATTTTGAATACGCCAGCGCCTTGCCAGCACTGGTATACTGGCGGTTTTGGTCGCGGTAACCAATCTTGCGCTGCGATCATGAGTAATAATTGGCGAAATACGCGGGACACCAATGGACAGATATCTGGAATTTGCATCGGAACACACGATTCTCGTCACTGCGTTGACGTTCAGTTTTTTCTTGCTGATCTTCACTGAGCTTCGACGCAAAGCTGGCGGCATCACAAATATTGAGCCGCAGGAGGCCGTCAGCCTTATCAACGCGGATGCTGTCGTTATCGACCTCCGCAGCGCGGATGCCTTTGCTCGCGGACACATTGTCAACGCGAAGAACATTCCGTTCGATGAGCTGGAAGCAAACCAGGATAAGCTCAGCAAGATGAAATCGAAAGCCATTCTCGCTGTCTGCGATGCTGGCGTTAATTCGAGACGCGCGGTCGATAAGTTGCGCAAGTCCGGCATGGAAAGCGTGTATGGCCTTAAAGGTGGCATTTCGGCCTGGACACAGGCCAACTTGCCATTAGTTACCGCCAAGAAGACCAAAGGCAAGAGGTAAAAAGGTGAAAAATCCTCAGCCGGCACGACGCGGCGTTAAACGCCGCCTCAAAATACTCATGTGCTCGCGCGTACGCTCCGTTTCTTCGGCGACGCTTGCCTTGTCTCGCACTCGCCTGAGTCTTTTTCAAGAACCTGCCAGTACTCATCAATATGGCTGAGATCACGATATACGGGACGGAGTTCTGCTCCTTCTGCACGGCCGCACGGATGCTATTGAAGAAGAAGGGCGTAGACTATGCAGACGTGCTCGTAAGCAGAGATGATGAACGGCGAGAAAAAATGGAACGGCTGAGCGGCAGACGATCAGTTCCACAAATTTTTATAGACGGTCATTCAATCGGCGGTTTCGAAGAACTTTATGCGTTGGAGATAAGCGGTGAGCTGGACAGCTTGCTGAGTACTCCAACCGAAACCGGGCGGATTAAGGTCGACATCAATCAGACTTGAAACACACAGGAAATAAGGCATGGCAGAGAACGAACAGACAGCGGACAGACAACTGGCAATCCAGAAGGTTTACGTAAAGGACTTCTCCTTTGAGTCACCGCACACGCCACAGGTATTTGCAAAGGCCGACTGGTCTCCAAAAACCGACCTCAATCTTCGCAGCTCACACACGGCCGGTGCAGACAACAACCATGAAGTTGTTTTGACAATCTCGATCGAGGCTAAAGAAGAAGAACAGACAATTTTTCTCGTCGAACTGCATCAGGCCGGTATCTTCCACATCGCTGGTTACGGCGATGAAGAATTCAAAGCCCTGGTCGGAAGCTTTTGCCCGAACATTCTTTTTCCCTATGCCCGCGAAGCAATCGCTTCGATGATTTCCAAGGGTGGTTTCCCGGAATTTGTTCTGCAACCCATCAATTTTGACGCGTTGTACGCTCAGGGCCTTGCGCAGGCCAAGGCGAGAGCCGAGGGGGAATCCAACGGCGGAGACAGCGGTAGCGCGACGCACTAGAAAAGGAATCTATGCCGTCTGACAAGCCACCGATTGCGGTACTCGGCGCAGGCTCGTGGGGTACCGCGTTAGCTTTGCAGTTTGCGCGCAGCGGGCGGGCCGTTCGTCTGTGGGGCCGGGACAAAGCGCAACTTGCGGAAATATCCGCTGCGCGCTGTAACGAACGTTATCTGCCCGGCGCGGAATTTCCCGATAGCATTCAGGTTGTAGATGATCTTTCAAACTGCCTGCACGGCGTGCGGGATATTCTGATTTCCGTGCCCAGCCATGGTTTGCGGGAGACCCTGAAGAGCATTGCGACACTGCTGGATGACGACGCGCGGGTTTGTTGGGCAACCAAGGGCTTCGAACTCGCCACCGGCAAACTGCCGCATCAGGTCGCGCAGGAAATTCTCGGTGAGGACCGACCGGTGGCTGTTCTATCGGGGCCTACGTTTGCAAAGGAGGTCGGCGACGGGTTGCCTACTGCCATGACTATCGCTGCTAATGATCCATCTTTTGCCGGCGAACTTGCGACGACGTTATCCGGTGACAACTTTCGGGCGTACACCTCAGAAGACATGCTTGGCGTCGAAGTGGGCGGCGCCGTTAAGAACGTGCTGGCAATCGGCGCCGGCATTTCCGATGGACTTGGATTCGGTGCCAACACCAGGATCGCAATGATCAACCGAGGCCTCGTCGAGATGACTCGTTTAGGCGTAGCGCTCGGCGCACGCGCTGACACATTCATGGGCCTCGCTGGTATGGGTGACCTCGTCCTCACCTGCACTGATGACTTATCGCGCAACCGACGCATGGGCCTGGCACTCGCGAGCGGTAAGACCGTCGACGAAGCACAGGATGAAATACAGCAAGTGGTGGAGGGAGTTCTCGCCGCCAAGGCGATCAAGAAAGTCGCCGACGAGCAGCACGTGGTCATGCCGATCTGTAACGAGATCTACCGCATCCTTTACGAGGGCGTTTCGCCTGGCGAGGCAGTCGGCACGCTGATGAGTCGCGGGCTAAAGCCTGAATAGTATTGGGGTCAGAGCCGGCTCTGACCCCATTTTGTAAACTACCCGCCGCGGTCGAAGTCGAGTTGCCGCCAGGCCTCGTAAATCATCACGGCTGCGGCATTCGACAAGTTCAGGCTGCGGCTTTCACATTGCATTGGCAGCCTCAGTCGGTGTTCAGCCGGCAGCGCTTCCAGGAGCTCCTGCGGCAGACCTCGTGTTTCCGGACCAAACAAAAATGCGTCACCACTTTCGAAAGCGGGGGCCGAGTAACGTCTGGTGCCCCGTGTGCTGAGTGCGAAAACGCGTGGTTGTCCCAGCGCTTCCAGGCAGGTCGGCAGATCCTCGAACACAGCAACCTCGGCAAACTCCCGGTAGTCGAGACCGGCCCGTTTTAGTCGTGGTTCGTCGAGCTCGAAACCAAGTGGCCTGATCAGGTTCAGCCTTGTGCCGGTATTGGCGCAAAGGCGTATGATGTTGCCGGTATTCGGCGGGATCTCCGGCTCAAAAAGAATGACACTGAACATAGGCACCTGCATTTTGCATCAATAGGTGTGTAACATCGCGCGCGGAGAAGAATCTCACAGATGGTTTTAGCATTGAACACGGAACAAGACCTGCTCAAAAACGATTTCTGCGGACTGCCGCTCGATTCGCCGATCGTGCTCTTATCCGGATGCGTCGGTTTCGGCGAGGAATATACACGTATCGAAGGATTCTCGAATCGCGATGTCGGTGCGATTGTTCTGAAGGGCACAACGCTCGAGCCACGATTGGGCAATCCGCCACACCGCGTATACGAAACGCCAATGGGAATGTTGAACGCCATCGGCTTGCAGAACCCCGGCGTCGACAAGGTAGTCGATGAAATCCTTCCCGGGCTCGATTTCTCGGAAACGCGGTTCATGGCGAACGTCTGCGGATCGACGATTGAAGATTACGCTGCGGTTACGAAGCGCTTCGACGATTCGACGATTGATGCAATCGAGATCAACATTTCCTGCCCCAACATCAAAGAGGGTGGAGTTTCGTTTGGCAATTATCCTGACATGTCTGCGAAGGTGGTCGCAGCGTGCCGGAGTCAGACCAGCAAACCAATCATTGCCAAGCTCTCGCCCAACCAGACAGATATTCAGGAAAACGCTCGCCTATGTATCGAAGCGGGCGCCGATGCGCTCGCGGTGATTAACACCGTGATGGGGATGGCGATCGATGCAGAGACACGCCAGCCCATTATTGGAAACGTCAGGGGCGGGCTGTCCGGACCGGCTATCAAGCCAATTGCCTTGCTTAAGGTCCACCAGGTCTATGAAGTCGCGGGCCCGAAAAATATTCCGATCATCGGCCAAGGTGGCATTTCGAATGCGGCCGATGCGCTTGAATTCATGATCGCCGGTGCATCAGTGGTTGGTGTCGGCACGGCACTGTTCTATGACCCGCTCGTTTGTAACAAGATCAACTCGGGAATCGCCGACTACTTGCGTCGCCACAATATGACCTCGGTTTCCGATCTTGTTGGCACGTTGGATTGCTGATTCGGGGCGCCTCACTATGAAGCTGGTAATTATGGGGACAGTGACCCTAATGAGCACCCAACGAATTTCAGTGATAATTACGGTTACTGTCCCCTAAACTCGCGAGCGTATTGAGAATGATCGACAGCCCAAAACAAAGCAGCGGGAAGACTACCGGATATCTGATGGCCGGTATCGGACTTCTCATGGTTCTGGCCAACGCTTTGAACTACGTGCTCGGCTGGGACGGAGAATTTGTGCCGCTGATGATCATCGGTCTGGTCCTGGTCGTTACTGGAATGAATCTCTCCAGAAAAGGCTAGAGCGCAGACGATTTCGAAACCGGCGGGTCAGAGCGGACTCTGACCCCTTGATTTGCACTCAGTCCAGGTTCAGCGAGCGAATTTTTCGCGTCAGCGTGTTTCTACCCCAACCGAGCAGCTTCGCTGCATCCTGGCGGTGGCCCTTCGCTTTGCTGAGCGCAATTCTTATTAGTGTCTTTTCAAATTCGGGCAGTGCCGCATCGACCAGCGGCGTGGCTTCGTGAATGAGTTCTTTCTCTGCCCAATAAGCCAGACTTTGCGTCCACTCTTCCTGTGCACCTTTGCCACCGCGTGTACCACCGAGATCTTCCGGTATATCGTCTGCTGTGATAACGCCACCAGGTGCGGTTACTGTTAAGCGGCGAGTTGCGTTCACAACCTGGCGAACGTTGCCCGGCCAGTCATAACTTTGCAGCATGTCCAGAGCGTCACTGTTAATTGTCTTCGCGCGCGCGCCAAGCTCTTTCCCCGCGTCCGCGAGGTAATGATTTATAAGCGTCGGGATATCCTGGCGCCGATGTCTAAGCGGTGGCGTATTGATACGCATAACGTTTAACCGGTGATAAAGGTCTTCGCGAAAACGGCCGTCGCTAACCGCGCGCGCGAGGTCCTGGTTGGTTGCCGCAATAACCCGAACATTGACCTTGATCGATGCCTGTCCGCCCACGCGATAAAACTCGCTCTCCGCAAGAACCCGAAGCAGCCGAGTTTGCAGGGCCGGCGACATATCACCTATTTCATCAAGGAAAAGCGTGCCGCCATTGGCCTGTTCGAACCGACCGATGCGACGCGACTCAGCGCCAGTGAATGCGCCACGCTCATGACCGAACAGTTCTGACTCCAGAAGCTCTGCTGCGATTGCGGAAGTGTTCAATGCGACGAACGGTTGATCGGACCGCGGGCTATGCTCGTGCAATGCCCGCGCGACAAGTTCTTTACCGGTTCCCGACTCGCCCGTAATCAGAACTGTCATGCTGGATTTTGCGAGGCGACCGATTGAGCGAAAGACTTCCTGCATGGCCGGAGCCTGGCCGATCAGGGAGGGAATGTCCTTGTTGACGGCTTCGGTGCCGGGCGCGGCGTGCCCGTTTCGTCGCGCGGCTTTCCGAACCAGGTCGACAGCCTCATCGACATCAAACGGTTTTGGCAGGTATTCGAATGCTCCACCTTCATAGGCAGCGACTGCGTTTTCCAGATCCGTGTGTGCGGTAACAACGATAACCGGCAACTCCGGACAACGCTGGCTAAGACGATCAAGTAGCGTCAATCCGTCCATACCGGGCATGCGCACATCGGTGATCAACACATCCGGCTGGGACGACTCCAGTGCATCCAACAGATGTTCGGCGCGTTCGAAGCTCCGCGTTTGCATGTCCGCCTGACGAAGCGCCCTCTCAAGCACCCAACGAACTGACTGGTCATCATCGACCACCCATACCTCGAGCTTGCTATCCATTACCGGCAGGCTCGACGACTAAAGGAATCCGCACCTGAAAAACGGTTCTGCCGGGCCTGCTCTCGAATTCGATGAGGCCGCCGTGGCGACTGATCAGTTCCTGTGCTGCTGGAAGGCCAAGGCCCGTGCCTTCGGCTCTGCTGGTAACCAGTGGGTAGAAAATCGAGTCCTGCAGCTCCGGTAAAATGCCCGGGCCGTCGTCTTCAACCTCAATGTTGGCAACGACAGGATGTCGATGCTCACCAATAGTGAAATTCATAACCGCCCGACTACGTAGTGTGATGTTGCCGCGGCCCTCCAGCGCCGTCGCTGCGTTCCGCACCAGGTTCAGGAATGCCTGAACCATTTGATCGCGATCGAGTTCGATGTCAGGCAGGCCGGGATCGTAGTCGCGGCTGACGTTGATGTTGCTCCCCAGCTCCGGTTGCACCAACCGAATGACATATTCGAGGAGCTCGTGAATGTTCACCGGTCTTTTGTTGGGCGGGCCGCCTGGCCCTAACAGCGTATCAACCAGGCCGGCCAACCGATCTGCTTCGCTGATGATGACGTCTGTGTATTCTTTTAGCTCGTCGCTATCGAGTTGACGCTCTAGAAGTTGTGCTGCTCCGCGCAGACCACCCAATGGATTCTTGATCTCGTGCGCGAGCTGCCGGATCATTTGTCGACCGGCTCCGTGCTGAATCAGTAGCGCATTTTCGCGACTGATTCTGTTGCGGCGCGTGACATCGTGCATCTCGACAAGCAGCTCCTCCAATTGGCCCGGTTGCTGCATCATTGAGACGCGGCAATCGACCAGCCGCTCTTCTGCGTGGACTTCTGTTGGTGGGAGACGCATTTCATTTGCGTAGGTTGCACCGGTTACGAGCACACGATTCAAAATGTCCTGGAGGCCGTCGTCATCGCCGATAATCTGGAGTAAAGACTGATGTCGCGCGCGCGCCTCACTGATGCTGAGAAGGTTTTCGGCCGCGGGGTTTAGCGTTTCGATCAGCAGGTTGCTATCGAGAATAACGACTGCGGTATTGAGGTTGCCAAGAACAAAGGTACGCCGCGGCGGATCGCCATCTCGCGTGGAATGTTTCCTGCCGGGTTTGGCTGGTGCTAATTCGCGCGAGCGATCGAGTTTTGCTGCACGTAGAACCGGTTCGGCAGGCTTCGGCCCATTAATTTGCCAGTCTCGTCGAGGACTTCCACCTGCAGGTTGTGAACACCCCGATAAACTTCCTGAATCTGGAAGCTCGTCCCCGTGACCATTTGTTCGTTGCCGTCGAAGTAAACCCGAACCCGATGCCCCGGCTGCAATGCTGGTTGCACGTTGAGCGTTACGTTGAGCACGCCGGCTATGTTCCACAGCGTCTCTTCCGGTGCGGGTGCGCTAATCTCGATACTGTCGTACGAGAAAGGTACGGCCGGCTCGGCTGCGTCGTCATCCCGTGTAGCAGGAGCGCTTGGTGCGGTCGCAAATCGACGGGATGGGCGTGTGTCTGCTGGCAGCTGAATCTCGGTCGCGCCTGGCTGCGGGCGATCCGAATAGTGCACGATGCCGTCCTCATCCACCCATGTGTAGGCCTGCGCCATAACTGCGCCAGCGGCGAGGACCGCGATAAGTGAAATAATTGTCCGCATGAGCATAGGGTTAGCATATCAGTGCTGCTTTCGTTTTGACTAGCGACCGGGCGGCAAAGTGCCGCCCGGTTCACAGTTTTTCGCCTATTTAAGGGCCGTCTGTAGCCCCCTGCGTTCATTTTCTGGCCGCTTTGGCCATATACGCACTTACAGGCTGTAATACATGTCGAACTCGACCGGATGCGTGGTCATGCGCAGACGGGTGACGTTTTCTTCCTTTAGCTCAATGTACGCATCTATCAGGTCGTCGCTGAAGACATCGCCGGCCTTCAGGAACGCCCGATCTTCGTTCAGCGCAGCCAGGGCCTCGTCGAGTGAAAATGCCACCAGCTTGAGATTCTTCTCTTCTTCCGGCGGCAGGTCGTAAAGATCCTTGTCCATTGCCTCGCCCGGGTGAATCTTGTTCTGGATACCATCGAGGCCTGCCAGCATCATTGACGCAAACGCGAGATACGGGTTGGCCATTGAATCGGGGAACCGGATTTCGATGCGGCGACCTTTCGGGTTCGAGATATAGGGAATTCGAATCGACGCTGAGCGATTGCGGGCTGAATAAGCAAGAATCGTCGGCGCTTCAAATCCCGGCACCAGGCGTTTGTAGCTGTTCGTGGCCGGATTCGTGAAGGCACAAAGTGCTTTCGCGTGCTTGATGATTCCGCCAATGTAGAAGAGAGCCGTCTCCGACAGGCCACCATAGCCATCGCCGGAGAACAGGTTCTTGCCATCTTTGAACAGTGACTGATGTACATGCATGCCGTTGCCGTTGTCATTGACCAGTGGTTTGGGCATGAAGGTCGCGGTCTTGCCGTAGCTATGAGCCACGTTGTGGACCACGTACTTGAGGATCTGCACTTCGTCTGCCTTGCGTACGAGGGTGTTGAAGAGCGCCCCAATTTCGCACTGGCCGGCGGTTGCAACCTCATGGTGGTGCACTTCGGTTTCAACACCCATTTCTTCCATGGCGAGACACATCGCGCCACGAATGTCGTGCAGGGAGTCGACCGGAGGTACCGGGAAATAGCCGCCCTTTACTGTCGGCCGGTGACCGGTGTTTGAGTCCTCGTAGCTGCGGCTCGTGTTCCAGGCACCTTCGCTCGAATCGATCGAGTAGAACGCGCCCTGCATGTTGTCATCCCAGCGAACGTCATCGAAAACAAAAAACTCATTTTCCGGACCGAAGAAAGCCTGGTCAGCAATGCCGGTGGACTGGAGATACGCCTCTGCACGATTGGCCAGTGACCTTGGGCAGCGGTCATAGCCCCGCATAGTCGAGGGCTCAACGACATTGCAGCGCAGATTCATCGTTGAATCTTCGGAGAAGATGTCGATGACCGCTGATGACGGGTCCGGGATCAAAATCATGTCTGATTCGTTAATGCCCTTCCATCCGGAAATCGAAGACCCATCGAACATTTTGCCTTCTTCGAACAGATCCTCATCCGCTACCCGTGCCGGTACCGTGACATGCAGTTCTTTGCCTTTTGTGTCAGTGAATCGAAAGTCGATGAACTTGACGTCTTTTTCCTTGATCAGACCGATCACCTCAGCGGGGGTCATGTGTGCTTCCTCCAGTAAACATTGCGAAAAATGAAAAAGGACGGTTGGGGTTGAGCATTGAAGCCGGTACCCGGTATCGCCCGTGCTTCCCTGCTCGCTGCAGGAACCGTGCCACTCTTGTGATCCGTACAAGTCATTGTTTATAAACGGTTTTAGGTTAGGTTGGGAACGAGCTGTTGCACTACATTGGTGCGCCAGGTTGAATTGATGCACCAGTATAGTGCAATTTTTCAGGCACTGCACTGAAATGGCGCGAGTTGCGAGCGTGCGCCCCGGAAACCACTGACAGCGCAGGCTTTCGCGGCCATCACACCGGGGTAATATGCGGTTATACTGCGCGCCTTTAAGAATCGCGCGATTTAAGCGGACCAGGCTCGTGGCAACGCGAATTTACTGATGGATAAGGAAACCCCCGCCCAAATGCAGACTTTTCAGGAGCTGATTCTGGCGCTGCAACAATTCTGGGCCGAGCGCGGCTGCGTCGTCGCGCAGCCCTATGATATGCCCATGGGCGCCGGCACCTTTCATCCCGCAACTTTCCTTCGCGCGATCGGGCCGGAGCCCTGGAGCGCTGCCTATGTGCAGCCGTGTCGGCGGCCTACGGACGGGCGTTATGGCGACAATCCATTCCGTCTTCAGCACTACTATCAATACCAGGTGGTCATCAAGCCTTCTCCCGATGACTTTCAGGATCTGTACCTTGATTCACTTCGGGCAATTGGCCTTGACCTGACTGTACACGACATTCGCTTTGTCGAAGACAACTGGGAATCGCCGACGCTTGGCGCGTGGGGGCTTGGTTGGGAAGTATGGCTGAATGGCATGGAAATCACGCAGTTCACTTATTTCCAGCAGGTCGGTGGGCTTGAGTGCCGGCCCGTTACCGGAGAGATCACTTACGGTCTGGAGCGACTGGCGATGTATCTTCAGGATGTTGAAAGTATTTTCGACATCACCTGGACAGATAGCCCGCTCGGCCGTGTTACCTATCGCGATGTCTATCACCAGAACGAAGTTGAGCAATCTCGTTACAATTTCGAGGAAGCCGAAATCGACTCGTTGTTTGTCGCATTCGATCAGGCTGAAAAGGAAAGTCTGCGTCTCGTTGACGCAGGTCTGGCGCTGCCTGCCTATGAACAGATGTTGACGGCGTCGCACACTTTTAATCTGCTCGATGCCCGCCAGGCCATTTCGGTCAGTGAGCGTCAGCGTTTTATTTTGCGAGTGCGGACCATGACCCGCGGCATTGCCGAGGGCTATTACGCCAGCCGTGAAGAGCTTGGTTTTCCGATGGTCGCCGCTGTTGGCGATAAGGTAGCCGGCGAATGAGCAGGACGAACGCCGCCCATTGTCTGGTCGAGCTGGGCACAGAAGAGCTACCTCCAAAAGCGCTGCGAAGCCTGATGAATGCCTTCGCTGCCGGCATTTCTGAAAGCCTGACCAAGGGCCGGCTAGGTCATGAGGAGATTCACCCTTATGCGAGTCCGCGCCGACTTAGTGTTGTTATCGACTCGCTTGACCTCCATCAGGAGGATCGTGAGATAACACAGAAAGGACCTCCTGTCTCGGTCGCTTTTGATGACAAGGGCAACCCATCAAAAGCAGGACTCGCGTTTGCGAAAAAATGTGGTGTCGATATTGAGGCGCTGGCCCGTGAGAAAACCAAGGCTGGTGAGTGGTTGACGCACACGGGTGTCGAGCCCGGCCGGCCCGCATCTGAGCTATTACCCAACATCGTGCAAGGCGCGCTTGACGGGCTGCCGATTCCTCGGCGAATGCGCTGGGGCGCGCACGAGACTGACTTCGTTCGACCTGTTCACTGGCTGGTTCTGCTACATGGTGAGGAAATTGTGCCCGGTTCGGTGCTCGGAATTTCGTCAGGACGCATGACTCGCGGCCATCGCTTTTTGTCATCCGGTGACATCGAGATCGGCGCTCCGGGCAAGTACTGCGCCATGCTTGAAAAGCCGGGTTTTGTGATCGCGGATTTCGATAGCCGCAGGGAAAAGATTGTTGCTGCAGTCGCCCGCGCGGCGAATGATGCTGGTGGGACAGCCGTAGGCGACGATTCGCTGTACGACGAAGTGACGGCGCTGACCGAGTGGCCCGTGCCCTGTACCGGCTCGTTTGACAACGAATTCCTGGCATTACCAAAGGAAGTGATTACCGCCACACTGACCAGCCATCAGCGTTATTTTCCCGTTGAGGGCAAGGGCGGCGATCTGCTGCCAGTGTTCATCACCGTCGCAAATCTGGAGAGCAAGGAGCCGGACAGAGTTCGGGACGGTAACGAACGAGTCATTCGTCCGCGCCTCGCCGATGCCGCTTTTTTCTGGGAATCAGATCAGCAAGTGGCCTTAGGAGACCGCACCGACGCGCTGAAGAAGGTTGTATACCAGAAGGCCCTTGGCACGCTTCATGATAAAAGTATGCGTGTCGCGGCGCTGGCTTCGCTTATTGCCGAACAATCCGGTGCAGACTCGGCGCAGGTTACCCGGGCGGCTGTACTGGCGAAGTGTGATCTCCTCACCGGGATGGTCGGCGAGTTTCCTGAGTTGCAGGGAACGATGGGGCAGTACTACGCGGTGGCAAGTGGGGAACCGGCGGAGGTCTCTGCCGCAATCGGAGAGCAGTACCTGCCGCGGTTTGCCGGAGATGAATTGCCGGAATCCCTGTCGGGTCAGGTGCTGGCCGTTGCCGATAAGCTCGATACGCTTGCGGGTATTTTCCTGCTCGGGAAGAAACCGACCGGAAACCGGGATCCATTTGGACTGCGCCGCGCAGCCCTTGGCGTTGTTCGGATTCTGATCGAAAAAAACCTGGATATCGATTTCGGCTCAGCGGTGATGGCTGCCGCTGTTCAACAACCGGTGAGCACCGACGACCGCAATGAGAATCGCGAGCTGATGTATGAGTTCATCATCGAGCGATTGCGCCGTTATTTCCTGGATGGTGGCGAGGGAATCACTTCCGATATGTTCGAGGCTGTCCGCGTGCGACGCCCGTCATCGTTAGTTGATTTTCGGGATCGCCTCAGGGCTGTCGCCGACTTTATTACACTCGAGCCGGCAGTAAGTCTGGCAGCGGCCAACAAACGAACGGCCAATATTCTTCGGAAGTCCGGCGTTGTTTTCGATGAGTTGAAATCCCTTGATGTCGCGTTGCTTCACGATGACGCGGAGCGCGTTCTGTATCACGCCATGCAGTCAGCCGAGAAGGACGTGGCTCCATTGATCGGGAAAAGGGCATACGCCGAGGCGTTGCGGCGGCTGTCTGAATTGCGAGTTCCGGTGGATGCCTTTTTTGATGATGTCATGGTCATGACGGATGACGAGGCAGTTAAGGTAAATCGCCTGACTTTGCTTGCTGAGCTCCGCGCGCTGTTTCTTGATGTCGCAGACATATCGCGCCTGACGCCGACACAGGAGTGAGTCGTGAGCCGTCGGCTTGTCATCCTTGATCGCGATGGTGTGATCAATCGCGATTCGGACGCCTATATAAGGTCGCCTGATGAGTGGCATCCAATTGCTGGCAGCATTGAGGCAATTGCGGAGCTTTCCACTGCGGGCTTCGATGTTGCGGTCGCCACCAACCAGTCCGGTGTGGGACGAAAATTTATCGATCTGCCGACGCTGAAGGCGATACACGAGAATATGCGGCGGCAGGTGCGCGAGGCTGGTGGCAATATTTCAATGATTGTTTACTGCCCTCACCGCCCGGATGATGGCTGCGATTGTCGAAAGCCGGAAATTGGGCTGTTTCTGCAGCTATCCCGTCGGCTGGGTGTCCCACTCGATGGGGTGCCGATGATTGGCGACTCCCTGCGCGACATTGATGCTGCCCGAGCATCCGGCGGCCGGCCAATCCTTGTAATGACCGGCAATGGTGCTGAGACAGCTTCTGCGCTTTGTGAAAGCAACCAGGTCGTTGAGTCTTTCAGCGACCTTGGTGAGGCTGCTTCATTTCTGATTGCAGAATCCCGGGATCGGCCGGCCTGATGATCTGGTTGCGATCTCTGCTGTTTCAGTTCTATTTTTTTGCATCCGTGTGTACAGCATCGATGTCGATTTTCTTTTGCGGGCTGTTTCCCTACCAGGTACGTTTCGGGATTGCCAGAACCTGGGCGCGGAGCATGTTGTTTGTGGGCAAGGCGCTTTGCGGGCTGGATTATGTCATCGAAGGAAGGGAAAACATTCCTGATGAACCCAGCGTCATCATGCTTAAACACACAACGGTTTTTGAAGCATACGCGCAGATGGCTATCTTCCCTCCACAGTCCTGGGTGGTAAAACGAGAGCTGCAGTGGATACCTTTTTTTGGCTGGGGCCTGGCGGCCATGAAGCCCATAGCGATTAATCGTGGCGCTGGCCACTCCGCTGTGAAACAAGTGATTGACCGCGGCAAGACCCTTCTGGCCGATGGCGTCTGGGTGACGATTTTTCCCGAGGGGACTCGTGTGCCCCGAGGCCAGACGAAGCGATACGGCGTAAGTGGTGCCGCCTTGGCAAAGGAAGCGCAGTGTCCAATCGTTCCGGTCGCGCATAACGCCGGAGACTTATGGGCCCGGCGCGGCCTCAAGAAATCGCCTGGCCTTATTCGTTTCTGTATCGGCCCGCCGATCATGCCCGGCGACAGGTCCCCGAGGGATACTAATCAATTGGTTCAGGACTGGATTGAAACAAAAATGCACGAGATTAGTGCCGCGTACCGGGATCATCCGGACGTCTAAGCTATGCCGGTTAGACTCAAATCCATCGTCGGACACCCGATCTGTATTGCTTGTAGTCCTCACCGAATGCTGATGTGAGCTTCGCTTCTTCGTAGGGGCAAAAGGCCTGATCGACAATCACGAAGAAAATTGCCGCAGCACAGTAGAGCGGCAGCGTCCCAAACCAGACGGCGAGGCCGGCAAGCATCATTGTCATGCCCAGGTACATCGGGTTTCGTGTCACCCGATAGATGCCGTCTGTTATCAGCCGAGCCGTTTTTTCTGTCGGGCAAATCGCGACTTGCTGCTGTTGGAATTGCCACCATGCCCACATCATTACCCCAAAACCGGAAAGACCGAGGACCACAGCGAGAATGGCCGAGGAATAGATTGCCGTTGAATGAAACGGCATTAGCCATTGAACCGTTGTCGCAACGACAACAAGCGCCATCGCGATACGGGGCGGCCTGACCGTTAAGATCCTAGTGTTCATTGGCCCGTCCCGCTTGATGGTGTCTTCCCGGGAACAGGGTCCAGCGAACAAACGCCAGGATGAGTGCTGCAGCAACTACGTGCTTTAGCTGCGCGATCGGGCCGCCGAATAATTCCGCGACGACATTCCAGCACCAAAGGATCGTGATAGGCACAAGGATAGCGGTGATCGCCGCGAATAAGTACTTTCTGTTCTTTGTGTGTTTCATGGTTAGTTCTCCTTACCGAAGACGGTCAAACAGTGTTTGCAATGTTTTGTGGGTTGTTGCGGCATCACCGCCGGGAATGCCTGCAAACGCGTTTCGCAAAACTTCATCGTCATCTTTCCGGATCCGGGCGAAAAGGGTTTCGCCTTTGCTGGTCAGCTTCAGCAGTGACGATCGTTTGTGACGCGGGTTCTTTTTCGTTTCGATCAGCTTTTTTGCAAGCAGCTCGTTTGCTGTGGTCTGCACATGCTGTCGCGACACCTGGTAGCGACTTGCGATTTCCGGCACAGGGAGCGCTTTGTCTGGATACAGAAATTCGAGGACCGCGCGGTCTGCTACATTAATTTCCAGGTTTGCCAGCCGATCGTTCGTGTTTTGCGCCATTGCCCGAAATAGCCGGCGTATCAACCACGTAATTTCGTATAAATCATCATTTAGTTCGTTCGGCATTTTCGTTGCTCTATTGACAAGTCAGTTGTCAAAGTACACATTGACAACTGACTTGTCAAGTGTAGAAGCACGATCACGGACCCGGTCATGCGCCGGAGGCCGCGATGCCATTCTGCCGGCACAGGTCTCCCGTCCCCGGATTGGTAAGATCATCCTGGGGCTGTGGTCATTTCGGGGTTAGTCAGACGTCGAGATTTGAGACGGTCAGCGCATTTTTCTCAATGAATTCACGGCGTGGTTCCACGTGATCGCCCATTAACGTCGTGAAAATTTCGTCGGCCTTGACGGCGTCATCAATTTTCACCTGCATCAGGCGTCGCGTTTCGGGATTGACCGTTGTGTCCCACAACTGATCGGGATTCATTTCGCCGAGGCCCTTGTAGCGCTGAATCGATTGCCCTCGCCGGGCTTCGTTCATCAGCCATTCCACCGCTTCTGAGAATTGTTCAATTGTCGCCTGCTTCTCTCCGCGCTCGATGTATGCGCCAGCCCCAAGCAGCTCTTTGAGTTTTCCAGCGAGACTCATGATTGCCCGGTATTCGTTCGAGTCAAAAAATTCACGCGGCAGGTAGCGCGTTTGACTGACGCCGTGATGCATTTTTCGGATGGCAATGCGAACGCCTTCCCCTTCGCCATCACCACGGTCGAGCTCCGCCACATAGGTGCCTCCGTTGCCAATCGTTGCCCTGTCACCATTGGACTTTGGCAGTGCCGCTGAAAGTTTACGCGCCCATGCCTCCAGCGCATCCAGGTCTTCGGACAGCGTCTCTGTTACCTCCTGACTTTCCGAGAGGGTTCGCAACACGACCTCTTCATAGCGATTCGATAACCTGCTAACGATGCTTTCAACGGTCATATACTCATTCGCCAGCAATTCAAGCGCCGTACCTGAGATTGGTGGGGCGTCGGCACTAACGTGTAGCGCAGCGTTGTCCAGCGCCGCGCTCATCAGGTAGCCGTTGAGCTCGGCATCGTCTTTGACGTAAACCTCCTGCTTGCCTTTTTTTATCTTGTACAACGGCGGTTGCGCGATATAGATGTGCCCGCGTTCGATGAGCTCGGGCATCTGCCGATAGAAAAACGTAAGCAACAGTGTCCGGATGTGGGATCCGTCAACATCCGCGTCAGTCATGATAATGATGTGGTGGTAGCGTAGCTTGTCGATGTTGAAATCTTCCCGGCCGATTCCTGTGCCCAGCGCGGTGATCAGGGTGCCAACTTCAGCTGATGACAACATCTTGTCGAAGCGGGCCTTTTCGACATTCAGGATTTTGCCCTTAAGTGGGAGAATTGCCTGGGTGCGCCGATCCCGGCCCTGCTTCGCAGAGCCGCCAGCGGAATCACCCTCGACCAGGAACAGCTCGGAAAGCGCCGGGTCTTTCTCCTGGCAATCCGCAAGCTTGCCGGGCAGCCCTGCAATATCCAGCGCGCCCTTGCGGCGTGTCATTTCCCTGGCTTTGCGGGCGGCCTCCCTGGCGCGCGCTGCGTCGATGATTTTCGAGACAATGGACTTCGCTTCCTGCGGGTTTTCCAGAAGAAACTCTTCCAGGCGATTTGCCATCGCCGATTCAACGATGCCTTTAATTTCAGATGAAACCAGTTTATCTTTAGTCTGGGATGAGAATTTAGGGTCGGGCGCCTTCACTGAAAGCACTGCCGTCAGGCCTTCGCGGGCATCGTCGCCGCTCGGCGTGAACTTGTCCTTTTTCCCGGAAAGCTGTTTTTCGATGTACCCATTGAGGGTGCGGGTCAGCGCGCTGCGAAAGCCGGCCATGTGCGTTCCGCCATCCCGCTGGGGAATGTTGTTCGTATAGCAGAACGTGTTTTCCTGGTACCCGTCATTCCATTGCAGGGCCGCTGCGACGCCCACGCCGTCTTTGTCATCCTGAAAGTGAAAGACGGAATCGTGGATCAGTGTCTTGTTCTTGTTCAGGTGTTCGACAAAAGCCTTGATGCCGCCTTCATATTCGAACACGTCGTGCTTGTCATCGCGCTCGTCTGTCAGCTCAATCCGTACACCAGAGTTCAGGAACGACAATTCTCGCAGCCTTCTGGCAAGGATTTCGTAATGATATTCGATGTTCGTGAAGGTGCCTGCGCTTGGCTTGAAGCGCAGTGTTGTGCCCGTCTTGTCGGTCTTCCCGACAACAGCCAATGGCGCCTCGGGTTCGCCATGCCGGTATTCCTGCTGGTAAACCTCGCCCTCGCGATAGACGGTCAGAACCAGGTGTTCTGACAGGGCGTTCACTACGGAAACGCCGACGCCGTGAAGGCCACCGGAGACCTTGTAAGAATCGTCATCGAACTTACCGCCGGCATGCAAGACCGTCATGATCACTTCGGCGGCCGAGCGGCCCTCTTCCGGATGCATATCGACCGGGACTCCCCGGCCATCGTCCGAAATTGTGACCGATTCATCCGCGTGAATTACGACCGTGATGACGCTGCAATGACCGGCCAGCGCCTCATCGATTGAGTTGTCGACAACCTCGAAAACCATGTGGTGTAAACCGGTACCGTCATCGGTGTCCCCGATGTACATTCCCGGTCTTTTTCGGACGGCCTCAAGGCCCTTTAAGACCTTGATATTACTGGAAGTATATTCGATGTCGTCGGTCATTCGATGTCCTCTGAATTAACCGACACATTGTACCATTTAAGGGTAAATAAAGGGCTCAAGAAACTGCCCGCAAGGCGCCTTTTTGTAAGCGTTTTTACGGACTGCAGACCCGCCTCGTAAGGCGCCCTTTTTTGCCGCCTACCCGACCTGCTGAACGACGCCGTGTTCCACGTGGAACAGCCGCGGCGATTCATGAAACAGCGCCCTCTCCGGCTCAAGCGTTGTGGCAATAACCTGGCAAGCCAGGTTCGCGACGCAATTCATCAGCCGAACCTGGGCGTCGGCATCCAGCTCTGCGGCCGGATCGTCCAGCAACAACAGCAGCGGCTTTTCAAAATGTGCCTGAACAACTTCTGTCGCACTCAGAATCAGCGCGCACGCCAGCAATTTTTGTTCGCCCCTCGACACCAGCTTGCGCGCCTGACGCTCATCATAGCGAAGCCTGATATCAGCCCGGTGGGGTCCTGCCTGGCTGCTACCCATTTGCTGGTCTCTGTCGAATGAGCTGGAAATTGCTTCAGCTAAAGATTTGTCTGCTACCCAGCCTCTCTTATAGTCGAAATCTACCTGGCTCCCGAGCAAGGCCTCACCAACTTCCTCCAGCGCCGGCCGAGTGATATCAAGCATCCGCCGCCGGGCTTCATCTATATCAACGCCCAGCTCCGCCAACTCCTGGTCCCAACCGGTCAGCACCTGACGGTTCGCACCCGCTCTCAAGGCGGCGTTTCGTTGCTTCAGCGCCCGCCGAAAACGACGCCAGCGATCGAGATAACCATGTTCCACGTGGAACGCGATCCAGTCGATGTAGCGCCGCCGATCGTCGG
>Ga0255052_10000390_pt1 | contig 35788 bp, 20 predicted proteins | sample JV7_2_21_MG_FD_188632 | JGI IMG/M metagenome (GOLD analysis project Ga0255052, IMG submission 188632) | Seawater microbial communities from Jervis Inlet, British Columbia, Canada - JV7_2_21 | ecosystem: Environmental > Aquatic > Marine > Inlet | place: Canada: British Columbia | collected...
TCGCTACCTGTTGCTCAAACGGATGGACACGGACGAGCGTCGCCGGAAGTTCTTGGAAGACGTGCGGGTTCTGAAGCTCACCGACCCGATTCCCAACGATCTCTGTGCGGTTCGCCGGGGCTTTCCCGAGGCTATCTGGCAGCGCTTCCTGGAGTCGTTCGATCGATTCCTCGAGACTCCTCAGGGCAAGGAGGCCTTTGCAGACATCTTGGCAGGAGTGGCCGTGACCCGTACCGACGACTCCGTTTTGGATGGCTTTCGGGCCGCCCTGGAAGCAGCCGGGATGAGCGCCGATACGCTGCTCCAGTCGGAGGAGGAGAAGCTGGAGAGGAAGCGCCAGACCGAGGAGGCCGACTCGTGAAGAGCCCAGAGGCCAAGGCGGCCACCGGAGGGTCCGATCTGGCGGTCAGGATCGAGGGCGTGTCGAAGGTCTTTCCCAACGGGATCCAGGCCCTGGAAAGCGTCGATCTGGAGGTCCATCAAGGAGAGTTTCTGGTCGTCATAGGGCTGTCGGGCTCGGGTAAGTCGACCCTGCTGCGCTGCATCAATCGACTCGAAACGCCTTCTGCGGGACGGATATGGATCTCTGGCCGCGAGGTGACCGCTGCCGAGGGGGCCGAGCTCAGAAGACTGCGCACCGAGATCGGCATGATCTTCCAGCAGTTCAATCTCGTCAAGCGGCACACGGTGTTGTCCAATGTCCTCTCCGGGTATCTGGGGCATGCCTCGCTGGCCGCCAGTCTCCTTCTGCGGTTCAGCGACGAGGAACGCAGGCGAGCCCAGGCCTGTCTGGATCGGGTCGGTCTGGGAGATCGGGGCACCAGCCGGGCCGATGCGCTCTCCGGAGGACAGCAACAGCGAGTCGCCATTGCCCGAGCTCTCATGCAGCAACCGCAACTGATCCTGGCGGACGAGCCGGTGGCCTCATTGGATCCGGCGCTGCGGCACTCGGTCATGCGGCACATCGAGGCCCTCAACCGGGAAGAGGGGATGACCGTCATGTGCACACTCCATGACATCGATCTGATCGACCGCTATGCCACCCGGGTGGTGGCATTGCGCGATGGGAAGCTGGTCTTCGAAGGCCAGCCGGAGAGTTTCGACGGTGACACCTTTCGCCAGATCTACGGCGAGGATGCGGAGCCCACGAGTCGGCTGGCGGGATGAGGCTGTGATGACGGTGAACGGCAGCCAACAGCAGAACGGCACCATCTGGCAGCAGCGTCTGGCCTGGTGCCGTGCTCTGGTCGTCGACTGGATCCTGATATCGCTGTTTCTGTTGATGGTGGATTTCCTGGTGATCGCCTTCTCCGGTCGCCGGGGACCGACTGGGCTGCTGGTCACTCCGGAAGAAGTTCTCGATTTGCTGCACTATGGCTGGCTGCTGACTGCAGCGCTGGTCTTGACACTGGTATGGCAGGCATCCAGAAAGGTCCTGGGTCCATCGCCAGGGCAATCCATGGTCCTGGGAGAGCAGGAAGAGAAGCATGTCCCGTGGACCCGGACTCTACGGGGCTGGTTCAGCGTCCTGCTGATCGAGTTGACCATCTTCACCGGCTGGTTGATCACCGAGGTGCAGCTGGTCACGTTCCTGACCCAGTTCAACAAGGCATCGGACATCGTCCGTGGTCTGCTGAACCCGTCGAGCAGCATCCTGCACCAGGGTCTGGTGCTTCTGGTTCAGACCGTCTTTCTGGCTTTCATGGCTACCGCATTCGCCATCCCGGTGGCCTTCTCCCTCTCCTTTTTCGCCGCTCGGAACCTGACCAGGCGGAGTCGATTCTCGCGTTTCATGTACACCCTAGTGCGGGCCGGAATGAACTTCACCCGGGCCGTGGAGCCCCTCGTCTGGGCCCTGATCTTCATCTCCTGGGTCGGGATCGGGCCCTTTGCCGGGGTCCTGGCCCTCTGGGTCCATTCGGTAGCGGCGTTGATCAAGCTCTACTCAGAGCAGGTCGAGAACATCGATCATGGTCCCATGGACGCCATCACCGCCACCGGAGCGTCGACGCTGCAAGTTCTCCGCTACGGAGTGGTGCCGCAAGTGATACCGCCGTTTCTCTCGTTCACGATCTACCGGTGGGACATCAACGTCAGGATGTCGACGATCATCGGTTTTGTGGGCGGCGGTGGCATCGGATACATACTCAAGCCGCGGGTCGATCTGGGGCAGTGGGTAGAGGTGGGGACTCTGGTCCTGCTGATCGCAGCCACTGTCTGGATCATGGACATCTTGTCGGCCAGGATCCGTGAAAGCATTGTTTGATGAATAGATATGGACGATAGAAAGACCAAACGCTCAGGCAAGAGGTTTCTACTCTTGGTTGCCGCCGTCGCCCTGACCTGGGGCGCTCTGGTGTCCTTCCGTGTCGGCGAGCCGCCGGCGATCGAGATCGAACCGGACATGCCCGGTATCGGCAAGCGCACATCGGTAACCGTGGGTTTTACAGAGTCGAGCCGGGGTCTCACCAGGCTTCTGGTGGAGTTCCTGCAGGGTGACCGGGTCGAGATTCTCGCCGAGACCCATCACCAGCCCCGCGAGCCTTGGAAGTTCTGGGGGCCCGTAGTCAGATCGGATCAGATCACAGTCGAGGTGGGGAGCGAGACCCTCGACGGGTTGAAGACGGGCGTGGCGACGATCCGAGCTTCCGCGTGGCCGGCGGGCACTTGGATGCGCAAGCCTCCACCCACCGTCCAGGAGCTGGTCCTGCCAGTGCGGCTGACGCCGCCGCCGATCGGTGTGCGTTCCCGGTTCAACTACGTAGTACCCGGTGGCTCGGCGGTGGTTGTCTACACCGTCGGCGAGACTGCCGTCCGCCATGGTGTCCAGATCGGGGATGGGTGGTTCCCGGGTTCTCCACTTCCAGGGGATGGGACCGGCCAGCAGTTCGCTCTGTTTGCCATACCCTTCGACCTCCCCAACGAAAGCGAGATTCGACTCCTGGCGCAAGACGATGTCGGTAATCAAGGCCAGGCCTCTTTTGTCGATCGATTCTTCCCCAAGCAGTTTCGCACCGAAACCATCGAGATCAGCGACAGGTTCATGGAGCGCGTGGTGCCTGCGATCATGGCCGCCACTCCGGGGGTCGAGGATCAGGGAGACCTGCTGCAAAACTATCTCTGGATCAATGGCGAGCTCCGGACTCGGAATGCCCAGACTCTCCAAGACCTGGCGGCCGACTCGATGCCGGAGTTTCTCTGGAATCAGTCGTTCCTGTCCATGTCGGACGGTCAGGTCATGTCGTCCTTTGCCGATCGCCGAACCTATCGATACGAGGGCGAGACCGTCGATCAGCAGGATCATCTGGGCTTCGACCTGGCGTCGGTCGTACACGCTGATATTCAGGCTGCCAATCGTGGCGTTGTGGTTCTGGCCCATTACTTCGGCATCTATGGCAATGCCGTCATCATCGACCACGGCTTCGGCCTCATGAGCCTGTACGGCCATCTCTCATCTGTCGAGGTCAATGAGGGACAGACGGTGGAGCGGGGGCAGGTCGTGGGACGCTCAGGGGAGACCGGTCTGGCCGGTGGCGACCACCTGCACTTCACCCTCCTCATCCATGGCCAGCCGGTCAACCCCGTGGAGTGGTGGGACCGCGCCTGGATCCGTGAACGCTTCGCCGCCAAGCTCGGTCCCGCTTTCGTCTTCGAACCCTGATCTAACAGCAGTGTCGTAGGGGAGGGCCTCTGTGCCCTCCCGCTTCGTGGCTCGGGCAAAACCGTTGTAGGGGAAGGCCTCTGTGCCCTCCCGCTCTGTGGCTTGGGCAACACCGTTGTAGGGGAGGGCCTCTGTGCCCTCCCGCTCTGTGGCTCGGGCAATACCGTTGTAGGGGAGGGCCTCTGTGCCCTCCCGCTCTGTGGCTTGGGCAACACCGTTGCAGGGGAGGGCCTCTGTGCCCTCCCGCTCTGTGGCTTGGGCAACACCGTTGTAGGGGAGGGCCTCTGTGCCCTCCCGCTCTGTGGCTTGGGCAACACCGTTGTAGGGGAGGGCCTCTGTGCCCTCCCGCTTGCCGGCCTCTGTGCCGGCCCGTCGGTGGAGCTAGTGAATCTCTGCTTGCATGCGACCGTTGCCTCTGAGTAGCTGACCGACTGATAGTAGGTCAACAGGTCAGGGGTTCTACCCACCCCTGCGGGTGGTGTGCGAAAGAGATCCGTTTTGTAGTCTGAGAGCTGTCTGAGGGACAAGAGGCTCCTTGGAGGAGAGGAGGGCATGACCGGCAGGGTCGCCACAACACAGTGGAGCCAGGTTCTAGCCGCGCGAGACGGTTCTGACACGGAAGCGCGGGCGGCCCTGGAGTCGCTCTGCCAGACCTACTGGCAGCCCCTCTACGCCTTTATCCGCCATCAGGGTGCCAGTCCCGATGAAGCGCGGGATCTGACGCAAGGCTTCTTTGCCGAGTTCCTGGAGAAGGACTTCCTCGCCGGTGTGGACCCTGACAAGGGCCGGTTTCGCTCCTTCCTTCTGGCTTCGCTGCGACACTTCCTCTCACATGAGCGAGATCGGAGTCGAGCCCTGAAGCGCGGCGGCGGCACCTTGACGCTTTCGCTGGATACCGACGTTGCAGAGGAACGCTACCTGCACGAGCCAGCCACCGGCGGCACGCCAGAGGAGGTCTTCGAGCGGCGTTGGGCGTTAACCGTGCTGGGCAGGGCTCTGGCTACCTTGCGGCAGGAATCGACGGGCGAGGACCAACAACAGAGATTCGAAGTGCTCAAGCCCTACCTGACAGGCGAAGAGCCCAGAAGGCCCTACCGAGAGGTGGGCGAGGAGCTCGGCATAACAGAGCTGGCGGTGCGCAGAGCGGTGCATCGCCTGCGGCGCCGATACGGACAGGTCCTACGGGACGAGATCTCCGAAACCGTGGCGGGTGAGGACGCCATCGAAGACGAAGTCCGACACCTCCTGACGGCCATCGGTCCCTGGGACCGAGGATAAGGGTCACATTTCTCGGTTTTCCCGTCTTCTTTCACTGGCGGCAAAGAACCCGAGCAAATGCATATGGCCACTTCTGGAGTCACCCACACGTGTTCGGATTGCGGGACCAACCTGGGCGACGACCCGGAAGTCGAGGGGCTCTGTCCCAGCTGTTTACTGAGACTCGCCTTGGACGCCCCGACGCTCTTCGATGAGCTGCAGAGCTCCCCGGAGGCTCCGACCCTTCAGTACTCAGCCGCGAGCCTGGCAGAGGGCCAGACCCTGGGCAATCGCTATCGGATCCGGTCGCTCCTGGGCCGTGGCGGTATGGGCGAAGTCTGGCGCGCCTTCGATCTCAAACTGCGCGTCGACCTGGCACTCAAGGCACTGCGGCCCGAGCTGCTACAGGACAAGCGAGCCCTCGGGGCGCTGCGGCAGGAGGTGCGGACCGCCCGCGAGGTGATCTCTCCCAATGTTTGTCGGGTTTTCGACCTGGTGGAGCTCGACGGCCAGGAGCTGGTGTCGATGGAGTACATCGACGGCATCACCCTGGCGGACATTCTGAAGATGCGCGCCCCCTTGGAGCTGACGGAGGCACGGGAGATCGCGTCACAGTTTCTCGCTGGCCTGGAAGCCATCCACGATGTCGGCCTGGTCCACCGGGATGTGAAGCCCGAGAACATCATGATGACCCGATCGGGTCGCGTGGTGATGATGGACCTGGGGATCGCCAAGGGCCTGGCGGACAGCAAGACAGGGACAGTGTCGGGTACTCCGGCCTACATGGCCCCCGAACAGACCAGGGGCGGGTCGGTCAATCCCCGTGCCGATGTCTTCTCTGCCGGCGTCGTGCTCGCCGAGATGACCGCTCCGGGAGGACTCGGCAGCCACGAAGCCAGAGAAGCGATCTGGCAGGGAGTCCACCACGAGCCGCCCGAGTTGCCCGACACGGCGTGGGCGCCGGTACTTAAGAAGGCGGTGGCTCGAATCGCCGAGCAGCGGTTTGCCACGGCTGCCGCCCTGGCGCGGGCGTTGGAAGAGATCACCCTGCGAGTCGAAGGTGCCGAGGATGTACGGCCTTACCCCGGCCTGGCCTCGTTCATCGAATCCGACGCGGAGTACTTCTTCGGCCGCGAGCTCGAAGTCGAAGAAATGTGGAAGAAGCTTCGCCGGCCGCATCTGCTGGGCCTGGTCGGCCCCTCCGGTGCCGGCAAGAGCTCTTTCCTGCGCGCAGGCTTGCTGCCTGTGATTCCGGCGGGGTGGCGGGCCGTGGTTTCCAACCCCGGGTCTCAGCCCTTCATGGGGCTGGCCCGCGTGCTGGCAAAGGAGCTAGCAGGGGATGAAGAGGCCGTCCAGGACCTGCTGCAGTTCGACAATGCCGATGTCGCCGTGTCGGTAGTCACGCGCTGGCGCCAGCAATACGACCAGGCACTGATCGTCGTCGACCAGTTCGAGGAGCTCTTTACCCAGAACCCAACCGAAACACAGGAGCGCTTCACCGAGCTTCTGGGCCGACTTGCACTCGAGTCCGACGCCCATGTCCTGCTCTCCATGAGGGACGATTTCCTCTTTCATTGTCACGCCTTCACACCGTTGCATCCGATTCTTTCGGAGCTGACCCTGCTTGGCCCGCCGACGGGTACTGCACTTCGACGGGCCGTAGTACAGCCAGCTCTCAAGTGCGGCTATCGCTTCGAAGAGGACTCCCTGGTCGATGAGATGGTGGGCGAGGTCGGCAACGAGCGCGGCGCGCTGCCCATGCTGGCCTTTGCAGCGGCCCGACTTTGGGACACCCGCGACCGCGAGCAGGGCCTGCTGACCCGCGAGGCCTACGAGCACATCGGCGGCGTGGGCGGCGCTCTGGCCCAACACGCGGAGGGGACGCTGGAAAGAATAGGGCAAGACCGCATCCCCATCGTGCGAGAGCTCTTCCGCAACCTGGTGACCGCGCAGGGGACGCGGGCGACACGGGACCGGCATGACCTTCTGTCAGTGTTTGGCGACGATGACGCGTCGGATTCTGGTGTAGGGGAGGGGCTTGTCCCCTCCCGGGCGGGGACAAGCCCCGCCCCTACAAATGCAGCAACCGTTCTCAATGCTCTCATCGACGCCCGTCTCCTGACCTCTTACGAAATCCCTGCCGACAAAGAAGAAGACACTGCCCATCACCGCATAGAGATCATTCATGAGTCGTTGCTGACGAATTGGCCGCGCCTGGTGCGCTGGCAGACGCAGGACGCTGATAGTGCCCAGCTTCGGGACCAGGTTCGCCAGGCAGCGCAGTTGTGGGAGGAGCGAGACCGGCCCGAGGATCTCCTTTGGACAGGTACTTCGTTCGGTGAGTACCAGCTCTGGCGGGAGCGCTACGAGGGCGGCCTGAGCACCGCCGAAAAGGCATTTGGCGACGCCATGGTCCGCCGTGCCGAGCGTCAGAAGCGCCGCCGCCGCATCGCCGTCACCGCTGCCTTTGGAGTGCTACTGGTGGTCCTCGGGGTCATCGCTTTCTTTGGCTGGCAGGCAGAGGTGGAACGCCACCGCGCCGAAGCCGAAGCCCGCCGCGCCGAGGCGTCGAAGCTCCTGGCTCTGGCTCAGCTCCGGCACCAGGAGGACCCGACCGAGGCGCTGGCCTACACTACGGCGAGCCTCGAGCTGGCTGATAGCGAGGAGGCTCGCGTCTTTGCGATGCGACTCCTCTGGGAGGCGCCGCCGGCCCTCGAGCTGGAGCCCGGGGGAGTTCGCAACATTCGCGTCGCCTTCAGCCCCGATGGCAACCGCCTCGCGGTGGCCGGGGGCTCGGACGAGGTCCGGGTCTTGGGGGCGGAACGTGGAGACCGCCCTGCCGTACTGCCCGTGCTACAGGCGAGCACTCAGGACGACGTCCCTCTCGGCGGCTTCATCGCATCCTGGGCTTCGGAAGAGCTCCTGGTGACGGGCGATGTGAGCCGCGTAGACGCTTCCGTCTGGAGGCTTCCCGGGGGTGAACGCGTGCGGACGATCGACTTCGGTGGACGCAGCGACTGGCAGGTGGGATCGGACCTTCTTTTTGTCGAGACTCTGGAGGGCGGTCCGGATCGCCTCGTTGCGCGCCAACGCTCCTGGAGGCTACCGGGCGGTGACCCACGAGAGCTGGGTCGCATCGACTGGTCGGCCCTCGGTGCCTCGACGAGCGCCTTCTTGCCGAACGGCGAGGGTTGGCTCTATGGCAAAGGCGATGGCGTCTACCTGCGGCCGCTTCCGGCCTCCAGCGGACGAGCCGACCAGCTCCTCGGACGTCACTCGGCGGAGGTCGAGTGGCTCTCGCCGCTGCGAGAGGAACCGCTGCAGGTCTACTCGCTGGACGGGGCCGGGGAGGTTCGAGTGTGGGACTTCTCTCAGGAAGAGCCGGCCCTCGCCAAGGTGATCCCTCCCCTGGAACGCTCGCCTGAGTCGCCAACGGCCTACCGAATCCCTGATCCCTCGCTGCGGTGGGCCGCGGGTTTCGATGAGGCGAGACAGAAGATCCATTTGTGGGACCTGGAGGCCTGGCCGGGTACCCGGCCCCTCTCCCTGCGGCGGAGTGGCTCCTGGTTTGTCACCTCGTTCGATCTTCACCCCCGCGGGTCCTGGCTCGCGGTGCCGACGCGAGGAGGCGTGGGCCTGACGTTCTGGCCCCTGCAGGGGGCTCGGCCGAGGGTCATGGACGGCTACTCCATCGTGGTCCGGCCCCTGGCCTTCAGCCCGGACGGCCGCTGGCTGGTCACGAACTGGGAACGCCCGGACACCCGGACCTATACCGACGCCCTGCGTCTCTGGCCTCTTCCGGGCAACCCCTCAAGCGAGGTGAGGACGCTGACGCTTCCGGATATGGGCGGCTGGTCAAGCCTGGTATTCGATCCGCAGGGACGTTTCCTGTTCGTCGTGGAAACCCGGAGCCGCGTCTACGTGGTGCCGCTGGACGGCTCGGCGCCACAGGGGCTCGATCGGCTCTCGAAACAGTCGAACCCCTCGGGCGGGGCGGTGTCACCGAGTGGGCGCCGAGTCGCCACGGCCTTCGGAGCTGGCCGAGGACCGAAGACGCTACGGGTGTGGGACCTGCAGAGCGGTGAGATGCAGCTCTTCGACCTGCCGGAGGGCTCGTCCTCGGAGTCAGCATTCGAGCGGGGCATCAGTACCCTCGCATTCTCTGACGAGTCGACTCTCTACACGGCCGGCGATGGGGGAGTCCGTCGGTGGGACCTGGAGAGCGGCGAGCACGAGCTGGTGCTCGCGGCGGAGCCGGGACACCACGCCGGAATGGCAGTCGCCATGGACGGACGGACCGCCCTGGTCGTCGAAGGACTGGTCGCCCAGGATTTGGAAGGCTGGGGGCCCGTAAAGCTCCTCGATCTCGCCACCGGCGCATCGCGGGATCTCCCGGTTTTCGGTGAGCCGATTGCCCAGGCCATAGCCCTCGACCCCTCCGGCACGGTGGCGGCGACCGGCGACCGGGAGGGGATCATCCGGGTCGGGCGGCTGTCGGGAGAGGAGCCGTATCTGCTTGTGGGTCACGAGGGGCCGATCGACTTCGTGGCCATCTCCCCCGATCTCCGCTGGGTCGCCTCGACCGGTGAGGACGACACGCTCCGCCTCTGGCCGATGCCCGATCTGGTCAAGCCGCCTCTCCACACCCTGCCGCACGACGATTTCATCGCCAAGCTGAAGACCCTCACCAACCTCCGCGTCGTTCGGGATCCCGAATCCGAGAGGGGTTGGAAGGTCGAGCTGGATCCTTTCCCGGGCTGGCAGGAGGTGCCGACGTGGTGACTTCGGCGTTCAGTATTAACCTTTTTCCGGTTTTTCCTCTTTTCTCTTTGAGGAACCGGACACTGACCTCGGAAGGTAGGTCGTCATGACGAAACAAAGCGAATGGTGTGGGTCTATCCCGCTCACCATTGTCCTGCTGCTGGTGGCTACGGTGGCCTCGGCGCAGGAGGAGACCGGCAGCCTCTATGGCACCGTCATCGATCCCAACGGGGAGCCCCTACCGGGTGTGAGCGTCTCCCTCACTGGGCTCGGGGCCCTCAAGGTCCAGATCAGCGACGTGTTGGGGAAGTTCCGCTTCCTGGGACTCGACCCGGGTGCCTGGTCACTCGAGGCGAAGCTCGATGGCTTTTCCACCGTCGAGTACCCGAACATCGACATTCGCGCCGGGCGCAACACGACCGTAGAAGTGCAGCTCAGCGCGGCTATTGGCGAGGTCATCACCGTCACCTCGGAGAGCGCGCTGCTGGATGAGCGCAAACTGGCGCAAGGCTCGATTCTCACGCAACTCGATTTGGAGGCCATTCCCACGGCCCGCGATCCGTGGGCGGTGCTCAACCAAGCGCCGGGGGTACTGGTGGACCGGATCAACGTCGGCGGCAACGAGAGTGGTGGGCAGTCCCTCTTTACCGCCCCCGGCGCCCAGAAGCGTGACAATCAGTTCTTGATCGACGGGGTGGAGATCACAGACCTGGCCGCGGTCGGTTCCTCAGAGACCTATTACGACTTCGAGCAGTTCGCACAGATCGAGCTCAGCACCGGTGGCACCGAAATCTCCAAGCTCACCCCCGGGGTGTCCATCAATATGGTCACCAAGCGAGGCACCAACGAGCTGCGGGGCGCGGCACGATTTCTGATCACAGACTCCAATGGCTACTTTGGAATTCTCCAGCAGAGCGAGCCGAAAATCGACCCGGACGACCTGGCGCCTGGCCAAGACGAGAACATCGTGGGCAACCAGGTCAACAAGGTGGAGGAGGTCGGCTTCGAGGCCGGTGGGCCCGTCTGGCGCGACCGGGTCTGGCTGTGGGGCGCCTGGGCTCAGAACGACATCCAGGCGGTTACCGTCGACGGCCAGGACGACGACACGATGCTCGAGAATACGGCTGTCAAGCTCAATGCCCAGATCACCACTGCCAACTCCTTCGTCGGCTCCTGGAACAACAGCAACAAGACGAAGTCCGCCCGCGGTATCGGACCCACGGTGGAGCTCGAAGCCGCCTGGAACCAGAGAGGGCCGACCGACATCACCAAGCTGGAAGACACCCATGTCTTCGGTAGCAGCTTCTTTCTTTCAGGCACCTGGTCCAAGGTCGATGGCAGATTCATGGTCACCGCCATAGGGGGCGTGGGTCCCGGTGCACCCGAGGCGCTCTTGGATTCGGACGGGGTCTGGAAGGCGAATTCGGGCAGCTACTCGACCCAGCGGCCGAACGAGGAGTGGAAGCTCGACGGCTCTCGTTTCTTCGGTATCGGGACGACGAGCCACGAGCTCAAGTTCGGCGCCAGATTCCGGGAGTTCGACGTCCTGTCGGCCTACATCTTTCCAGGCCGGCAGCTCTGGCACATTGCCGGGGAAAACTGGGGCGTGGATCCCGGCCCGGTGGACTTCCTGATGGCGCACCGGTCCGACCTGACCTCGGTCAGCCAGGAGTATTCCTCTGCCTGGCTGCAGGACACCCTCACCCTGGGCCGATGGACCCTCAACGCCGGATTGCGCTACGACCTGCAGGAGGGGGTGAACAACTCGTCGCATACGCCGGCCAATCCGGAGTTTCCAGAGCTGCTGCCGGCCATCGATTTCCGGGGCAACGATGGCGGCGGCTTCGACTGGGAGACGATTAGCCCGCGCCTCGGCGCCACCTACGCCTTGGGTCAGGAACGGCAGACGCTGATCCGCGCCAGCTACTCCCGTTTCGCCGAACAACTGGGGACCGGGGACATCAACCGCGTCAACCCGGTGGCCGGCGCCTACGCCTACTTCTACTTCATCGACACCAACGACAACAACATGTGGGATGGGCGGGAGATCGACGGCGAGCCGGACCTGATTGCCTGGTGGGGCTTCGATCCTGAGAACCCCACCGCCCTCGAGACTCCGGATGTCATCGACCCGGCCCTCGATCCGGCCACCACCGACGAAATCCTGCTCGGAGTGGAGCACTCCTTCCGGCCCGAGCTCGTGGTGGGCTTGCATGTCACCTGGCGGAATGTCACCGATGTCCGGGAGGACCGCGACTTCCTGCGCGAGGAGGAGACCGGCGCCAAGCGACTGGCGACGAGAGACGACTACTTTCTGGAGCGGACGCTGGAGGGAACCCTTCCCGACGGGCGGCCGTACGCGACGGACTTCTATTCGCTGCTGCCGGGCTTTTCCTACACCGGCGGTTCTTATCGGACGAACGGCGATCGCAAGAAAGAATACCTGGGGGCCAACCTGACGCTGACCAAGCGCCTGTCGAACCAGTGGATGCTACGCGGCTATCTCAGCTACGGCAAGACTGACTGGGGCATCCCCGACAGTTTCTTCCACTTCGACGACCCGACCGACGATCGGGATACCTGGGACAACGACGGCGAGCTGTTCATGGAGTTTGGCAAGCGGCGCCAGGTGTTTCTACAGAGCAACGGGTCGCTCAACGTCAATGGGATGTACCAACTAGCGCCGGACCGGCCTTGGGGTTTCAACGTGGCCGGCAGCGTCTACGCTCGCCAGGGCTACCCGCTGCCCTACTACGTCAGATTTGTGTCCCGCACCGATGGTCAGGGACGGTCGGCAGCCGTGGGTAGGTCGGATGATTTTCGCACCCAGGATATCTACACGCTCGATCTGCGGTTGGAAAAGGAGTTCGCCGCCACGGGCAACGCGGGGCTTACCTTTGGGATCGACGCCTTCAACGTCTTTAGCGACAACTATGTTCTACGCCGGGATCTAGCACTCAACGGGGCCCGACCGGACTATCTCAACGAGACCCTCAGCCCGCGGATCTACCGGCTCGGGGTGCGGCTGAGCTGGCGGTAGGGAAGACTGCGGCTGCGAGCTCGACCTCGGCGAACCCATCGCATGGCAGCTGCCACGGCGTTACGAGCTGGGGGTGAGGGTGGAATGGTAGGGGAGGGCCTCTGTGCCCTCCCACGGGCCGGCGCAGAGGCCGGCCCCTACACGATGAGGGTGGAGTTCTAGACCGAAGTTCCCCGGCGATCGACGGATGATCTCGTTTCGTTTCAGATAGTTACGGAGAGTAGGAAGATCCCTCTACTGGGAACACCCGAGAAGCTCGAGGGCTTTGGCTTGTAGGGTTGTGGGCCGGGTGATCTGCTGGAAGGTGGCCCCTTCGAGAGCGTCGGAATGTACGGAGCAGGTGTTGCGGCAGCGGGTGGCAAGCTCTTCGAGCAGGGTCTTGAAGCTGTGAACCGGTAAGCCATCGGGTGTGGTCTTGGTGGTCTTTTTTCTCTTGGCGGGAGCTGAAGGCGCCGCGGGAGCCACCGGATCTCGGGTGGTTCGTCGGCTTCTCAACTCCTCGTCTGCAAACAACAGCGGCGCCCAGGCTCGCCTCAGGTGCCACTCGACGTAGTAGGCCAGCAGACACAGAAAGATGTGTGCCCGCACGTGATCCTCAGTGCGGTGATAGATCGGCCGTACCCGCAGATCGAATCCCTTGAGACAACGGAAGGCCTGCTCCACCTGAGCGAGGCTCTTGTAGCTGCGCACAGTGTCCTCGGCCGAGAGGCTCTCGACGGGCTCACTGGTACGGATGACATAGATCCCATCCAGCGCAGTCTCGCGTGCGATCGACTCTTCTCGGCGCGACCAGACAAGCCTTGAGTCCTCGACGAGCCAGGTGAAGTGCTTGGCCATCTTGAAGCGGTGGATCACTCGCCCAACCTTGGCACCGATCTGCTCGTCGGTGTAGAGCTTCTGGGTGCGACGGGCAACGTCTCGTGCCACTTTGTCGAGCTCCTTCTCGGTCGCGACCAAGAGCTCCTCACGCTTGCGGCGGCGCTCCTCAGCCAACAGCGGGTTGAAGCAGGCGATGAGACGTTCCCCGGGATAGTCGGGTGAAGAGATCTCGGCCAGGTTGCGCTCGTCGAACAGAGACAGCTGCAGGGCCTCTTGCTCCACCAATCTGCGGATGGCCGAACTTCGCAACGCCGAGACCCATCCCAGTCCCGGGTACTGACGAAGATGATCGATCTGGGTCTCGGTCAGCATGCCCCGATCTCCCACCAAGACCACCCGTTCGAGCCCGAAACGCTGGCGCAGCTTGGCGACCTGATCCGAGACCGTCGTCGGATCGCCGGTGCAACCGGGATAGACATCCACCGCCACAGGGCGGCCTTCGCGATCCGTGAGTACCCCGTAAGTGATGATTCTCTTACCCTTCTTTCCATCCCGGTTGTGGCCAAACCGGGCCAAGGTGCAGCTCGACCCCTCGTAGTAGCTGCTCGAGACGTCATAGAGCACCAAAGCGCCTTCGGACAGGTGCCGCTCGGCCAGTCGCCGCTCGATGGGCTGCTGCCGGGCCAGCAGCCAATCCAGGACATCGTAGAGCTCGTCCACATCGGCGTCCTCGACTGAGAGCTCCTCGGCCAGCGTCGTGGTATGCCAACGCCGTGTCGTCGCTAGCTTGGAGTCGGGGTGAAGAAGACGCTCGGCGATCATCGCCACGACGAGGTCCCGCGAACGTTTGCGCTTGGGCGAGATCAGCCGATCGAGACCGAGCTTGCGGAGCAAGCCGAGAACGGCCTCGACGTGACCATGCGGTCGGGAGGTCTCGATGCTGAACAGCTCATCCGGGGACAGGAGCACCTCGCCGCGGAGCACCTTGCGCAGCGCCTCCACCTGCTCCGGCGGCCAGTGGGTGAGATTGGCCAGGGTCTGCTTGCGAACCTTCTTGCCTTCGCGCCATCCGCGTCGCAGCAGGACGGCAGGTTTGGAATTCCGATTCGGGACAATCTCGACATACATGGGAACCATATATACACAAGTAATCGTAAATGTCAAGCATTAACGACTCTCCTACATGGGAACATCGTCCACGACCAGAACGCCTCTATCCGCTGATAACTCAAGGGCTTATGCCTTCAAAGGGAGTCGCCGGGCAGGGGAACTTCGGGCTAGAATCCCCTCGATCTGCTTGGCATGTTGGGCAACCGAAGGGTCGAAATCGAGGTTGGAGCTGCCCTGTCGCTGCCCCACAAACTGCGGCTTCCCGAGAACGCCTGCTGCTATTGACTTTCTAGCCTTTGATCGACTGATTGACTATCAGTAGCTCGCCTTTCGCAGCTCTACCCAGTATCACCCAGACTAGAACTCGTTGGCATCGAGCAATTGTCAAGAGTTTCGGATCAGAAGTGGCGTCTCTTGCCCCGGAAGGCGTCATGTTGTCGTCTTCCTTCTGAGGAAGGGGGCCGTGGGATCAGGATCTCAAGCTGCTTGAGATCTCGGCGTGGCACGTTCTCTGGTGGAAGGTGACGCGGCTGAGACCAAGTGTTTCTCCGGTTGGTCTCTTGTCTCGGTTGCACACATCGTACTGCAGCTTGAGTGGCCGTGATTGCTGGTTGATTACCAGAACGGGATCCGACTGCGACCCAAATCTATCAGTGGGGTTGGCTTGGCAATGAGTGCAGCCCTGCAAGCTGACGGGCATGCGGTAGAATGTCGGCAGTTTGATCGGCCAGACGCTGTCGCACTTCAAGATGAAGCCGAGTGAGGCGTCGGTCAGTGCCAGCACCCATCGTTCAGGCGTGGGCCGCCGGAACGCAGTCGCTGAGGTACATCCGGTGAGATTCCTGTCCTGGTCGCCGTAATTCGAGAAAAGTCCATCTATACTCCGAAGCAAGAGATCCGCGTATCGAGTCCATGACAGCGCATCGAGCAGCCCGCGGCGCGGTGGTGAGTTTGTGGCTTCTGGGCGCAGTGGCACTTGTCTTGGCGCTGATGTCTGGATGCCGCGAGCCGCAGCCGTCGTCGTCGATCTTGGCGGCCCAGGTACCACTCCATCTCGAAGAGCATCTTGAAGCGGCGAAGGTCAAAGGCTCGGTGCTCCCGGCGGAGCCTCCAGCTCCGGTGGAATGGCAGTTCGGTCGACCTCAGCCCGACTGGAAGACGGTGGGTTATAGGCGCGCACACGAGCGGCTGCCGCACATCGAATACATCGACGACGCAGTGCGCCTGATCTTCTCCGATGAGGAGCCCCCCAAGGGTGTGCTACGGCACGGGGGACTTTACGTCGATCTGCCCGACTGGAATCTGGATGACTGGGCCTACGTGATTGTTCGGTTGCGCAACGCCGACGCCATCGAGCACCTCGAGCTGGGAATCAACCTACGAATGGATGACCCCGAAGATCAGAACCCCTGGCCCTTTGAAGCCGAGGTGTCCCAAGTGCCGGTGATCGACGACGGTTCGGCACACAGCTACATTCTTCGTCTGGATCGCCTTGGAGGGGATCCGTCGCAGGGAAGCTGGCGGCAACTTGGTGTTTATCTTGGGGCTGACGACGCCATTACCGCCGACCTGCTGTCCGTGAGCATGGTTCCCAAGGAAGCCGACTATGCCGCGGAGCCGGTAGGAGTACGGATGACCAGGAAGAGCGGCGAGCACCGCCGCGCCATCTACACCCACGGCGACGCCCAGCTCGAGTACCGACTCGAGGTGCCGGCGGCGGCGCGACTCGATTTTGGCCTCGGAGTGCTGCGCGATGACCGACCCGTGGGCTTTCGTGTGACGGCTGCGCCCGCGGGGGCCGCTCCTTCGACGCTGCTGGATGAGACCTACGCTGATCCACGGGCCTGGGCGATGCGCTCGGTCGACCTCTCGAGGTTCGCGGGCAAGACCGTGACGCTGGCGCTCGAGACGGAAGCTCACGAAGGGACAGTGTCGCTGTGGGGAGCCCCGGTGGTCACCGGCGAGCGACGCCCCTCGGCCGGTGCCTCCCGGCCCAACGTCGTTTTCTACATCATCGACGGCGGCGGTGCCGACTACATAGGTTTCCACGGTTACAACCGGGCCAGCACCCCCAACCTCGACCGCCTGGCCGAACAAGGGGCGAGGTTCGAGCGCGCCTACAGCAGCGCCACCTGGACCAAGCCCTCGACCGCCTCGTTCATGACCTCGATGCCGCCGAGCGCTCTGGATCTGCGCACGGGAACCGATCGTGTGCCCGACGGAGCGGTGACGATGGCGGAATACATGCACGCGGCCGGCTATCAGACAGCGGTCATCGTCTCGCACCCCTACGCCGCCTCGCTCAGTGGGCTCGAGCGCGGGGCCGACTTCCTGCACGAAACCGGCATCACGCCCAACAATTCGGAATCATCCCGCTTACTGCACGAGTCCTTCTGGCGTTGGCGAGAGGGTCACTCAGGAGAGCCCTACTGGGTGCACTTTCAGAGCACCGATATCCACGAACCGTTCCGCCCGGTGGCACCGTTTTCCGGCCTCTACATCGACCCGCAGCTGCGGCAGACCTACGAAGAATGGGACCCCAAGCTCTACCCGGGTGGGGGCTGGCGAGACCCGGCCGCCTACCAGGAACACGGTATCGATCAGGCACGCTACACCTATGCCCAACAGGGGCTCTACGACGAGGGCATGGCCCACAACGACTATCGCATCGGTGAACTCGTGGCGCGGCTCCAGGAGCGTGGCGAGTGGGAAAACACGCTACTCATCGTGGCGGCCGATCACGGGTATCCGGCTGCCTGCCACCGCCTGATGGAGCCGCTGGCGCCGATGTGGGGTCCGATGTTCAACTCGCACGAGACGCATGTGCCGATGCTCTTCGTCTGGCCGGGACGCATTCCCGCAGGGCAACGTTTCACCGTTCCGGTGTCGATGCTTGACGTGCTACCGACGGTACTCGACCTGCTCGACCTGCCGTTACCGGAGACTTCACAGGGGCAATCGTTGGGACCGCTGCTCTTGGGAGAGGGCAACTGGCAGCCTCAGCCGGTCATCCTCGACGAGTTTAAGATTGATCGTGAGACGGGCGAGCTGCGCGGCCTGATCGAGGTGATCGACGGATGGTGGGGAGCTTCACTCGAGATCGGCGAAGCTGCGGCCAACGATATCGGGACGATAGGTGCGAAGACCGAGGAGCATCGACCGGCACCGCTGCTGCTCTACGATCTGCGCAGCGACCCCTTCACCCAGCACAGCCTCCACGAGGAGCGCCCCGAGCTGGTCGAAAAGTACACGCGCTTCCTGCAGCGACAGTGGGTGACCCATCAGGAGCTGAGAGAAAATCTCGGCGAAGGGGGCCAAGTCGCGATCGGCGAGGAACAGCTCGAGGCCTTGCGGGCTCTCGGGTATATCAACTGAGAGTGGACCTTGGCACCTTCCATAGAAAGCGATGTCAAGCCAGAGTCTTCCTGTGGCCTCGAGTCGGCTGGACATCGAGCGCAGGAAGTACCACTACCGAGTCGTTGCGCTTCGCGCGATTCGAATTCGAGAGCGGTGTTTCGAGCTGGGCTGCTCATGAGATGGGAAGAGAGTGATCGGGTCCTTCTCCAACGGGACCAACCTTCCATTTGGGCCTCGAGGGCCATCTCTTCGTTGGGTCCTGTGAGGGGGCCTAGTCTTTTCTTAGAGACTCCCATCTTCGATGGGGCCAGAGGTGCCACCGGAGACTCTCCCTCGACCTTTGCAATCTCGGAGCGAGCCGAGTTCCCGCTCAGCGTTTCGGACCGTCGTTTGACGCCGTCTGATTCGGCAGACTCGCAGGGGATCGAATCGCTCAGCTCATGATTCGGTACTCGCTTTCTGATTTCCACATGGCTAACACCAAAGCGGCGATCTTGCGAGCGATGGTGAGCCGGGCGAGATTCGGCTTGGTGCCGGCCTCGAGCATCCGTTCGTAGGCGTCGCGCAGCGCATTGGGAGGCTTGCCTCGCAGGGCACTGTTGGCGGCGCCCTTGAAGAGGTCCTTGAGCTGACGGTTGCAGGCCCGGTTCAGACCGCGGGTCTGGATCACCGGCGCTCGCACCCAGCGCCCGCCCGCCTGAGCGACCCAGTCCGAAGACGTTTTCGTCACCACAGCCAAGCCGCAGTAGGACCAGAAGAGACGTTTGCTGCGGAATCGATGGGGAGTCACCACGATGGCCAGCAACCGGGCCGCTCGCTTCGGACCGATGCCGGGAGCCGTCTCGAGGATGCGCCGGATGGGAAACTTCCGCGCTGCCGTCAGCATGTGCCTCTCCGCGGTCTGTTGGAACTCGACCAAGACATCCAGTTCTTGGCCCAGGATCTCGGCGCTGGGTACAAGGCTCTGAGGTAGCTTGCGGATCCAGTCCGCCCGGTGCCGTGGGGCATAGATCGCGTCGTTCGAGCAGGTCAGACCTCGTCGACGATAGAGACTCCTCAGTCTCTGCTTGGTTCGTACGACGTCCTGGGTCAGCTTGCTCTCCAAACGCACCGCTTCTCGCAGCCGAGCCCATTGGCGAGGGGCCTTGTAGATCGGTGTCCTCAGACGCCCCGTACGCAGGCGCTCCGCGAGATCGCGAGCATCGGTGGCATCGCTCTTCGGCCCCGGTCGCCAGGGCGTCTGAGAGACCACCACCTGACCGACCCAGGGGCTCAGGATCTCGACCAGCCATTCGCTCCATTCGCCCTCCTCGACGCATAGGTGTAGCGACCCCGTCAGGCTCCGCACGCACTCGACCAGGGCACCACCCTCGGTCGGGAGCACGTGTTGTTGGGTCTTCTTTCCTCTCGCATTGAGCACCGTCACCGTGCAACTGTCGCGATGCGCATCGATACCGATGTATCGTTCCATCTCGGTCCTCCTTCCTTGGGGCAAGCCCAGGTCTATTCATCCCAAGCTTGACTCCTCCGAGGGAGGACCACCACTGCTTAGCACTCTTCAACTCGACACCTCGCGGCGAGCGCGGCTTTCTATGATGTCTTTTCTGGCGAAAGGTGCCACCGAGAGCGGTCCGCCCCACCAGAAGCAGTTACCCTCAGTTCTACGCGGGTCCCCGCTGCGCGCCGCTGCCCACCTGCTGCCCAGAACGACAGGGAAATCCGATGATTTCTCGTAAGTTATTGATTCTAATGGAGCCGACGAGCGGACTCGAGCCGCTGACCTGCTGATTACGAATCAGACGGCTGGAGATGGAGCAGTGAGGATCGGGAGTCTGCGATAGGGTAGACCGATGTCCGAGGAGAAGAAGCGCAAGGTCAGCTGGGGGACGGTCTGGCGGGAGTCGAAGGAGATCATCTGGGCTCGCCGCCGCCGGTTGATGGCCGGTCTGGTGCTTTTGATCATCAGCCGTTTGGCCGGGATGGTACTACCCGCCACCACCAAGGTCCTCATCGACGATGTGATCGGCCAAGGTAGAAGCGAGCTGCTCTGGTGGATTGCCGGAGCGGCTGGCCTGGCAACGTTGGTTTCAGCCATCACCTCGTTTTCCCTGGCTGTGCTTCTGGGTGTGGCGGGTCAGCGCGCCATTACCGATCTTCGAATCAAGGTGCAGCAGCATATCGGACGTCTGCCGGTCAGCTATTTCGAGGACAACAAGAGCGGCGAGCTGATCTCCCGCATCATGTACGACGCCGAGGGCATTCGAAACCTGGTGGGGACGGGGTTCGTCCAACTCGTCGGCGGCATGTTCACCTCGGTGGTGGCCCTGGGTGTGCTCCTGTGGCTCAACTGGCGTCTCACCACCCTGACGTTGGTGATGCTGGTGCTTTTCGGTGTGGTGATGGTACTGGGGTTCAGCAGGATCCGCCCCATCTTCCGCGAGCGGGGCAAGATCAACGCCGAGGTCACCGGCCGATTGGCCGAGACCCTGAACGGTGTACGGGTGGTCAAGGCATTTACAGCTGAGAAACACGAGGAAAGGATCTTTGCGCAGGGAGCCCACAGACTGCTGCGCAACATCGTCAAGTCCATGGTCGGTGTTTCCACTGTCAACAGCCTGGCCTCGCTTCTGTTCGGTCTGGTCGGCATCATCATGGCCATCGCCGGAGTGCGAGAGGTCTTGGCTGACAACATGACGGTGGGTGAGCTCTTTATGTTCGTAGTCTTTACGGGCCTGCTGGTGAGCCCCCTGATCCAGATGAGCAGTATCGGTACCCAGATCACCGAGGCGTTTGCGGGTCTCGACCGAATTCGGGATGTGTTGTCCGAGGAGAGGGAGGACAGCGAGCCGGCGGGGAAGAGGGTCCTCGGGTCTGCTCGCGGGGACATTATTTTCGAAAACGTGATCTTCGAGTACCAAGAGGATGTGAGGGTGCTGAACGATGTCAGCTTCGAGTCCCCAGCCGGCTCCATCACGGCGCTGGTGGGGCCAAGCGGAGCGGGCAAGAGCACCGTCATCGGCCTGGTCATGGCTTTCCGCCAGCCCCAGTCCGGACGGGTGACCATCGACGGTCATGACCTTCAGGACATACGCCTGCGGGACTATCGAGATCAACTGGCGGTGGTTCTGCAGGATGAGTTTCTTTTCGATGGCACCATCGCCGAGAACATCGCCTACGGCAGACCGGCGGCCGCAGAGGGTGAGATCGTCGAGGCTGGCCGTCTGGCGAGGTGCGACGAGTTTGTCGAGGGCTTTGCAGACGGCTACGACACGGTGATCGGTGAGCGGGGAGTCAAACTCTCGGGCGGTCAACGCCAGCGAGTTGCGATTGCCCGCGCCATCCTCGCCGATCCTCGAATCCTGATTCTCGACGAAGCCACCTCCAGTCTCGATAGCGAGAACGAGGCCCTGATTCAAGAAGGGTTGGCGACTCTCAAGGAGGGGCGCACGACCTTCGTCATTGCCCATCGACTCTCCACCGTGCGCAATGCGGATCAGATCCTGGTGATGGAGCAGGGTCGCATCGTCGAGCGGGGCACCCACAGCGAGCTGTTGTCGCAGGCAGGCCCCTATCGCAAACTCTACGAGCACCAGTTCAAGATCGAAATCGACCAGTTCGTCAACCCCGGAGAGGATTTCACCGAAGTGCTGGAGTCCTCGGCGGGAAAGGCTCCCGTGGCGACCCAGGCCGAACTGCCGCTTGGGAGTACGTTGCCTCGAGACTGAGGTCGAGTTTCGTCGAGGCTACTTCTGGACGCTCGCCAGACGGCGTCGGAGGGTCTCGACCCGCCGGCGATTGGCGCCAAGATCCCAGGTCCCAACGCGGGACGCCGAGCGGACGTGAACGACACCCTCTCCCCGATCCAGAAGCAGCTCGAGATCGTCGACATAGCGCAGCCACCGAGTGGTGAACTCTGCTTTCAAGTAAGTGTCGGTAGACGCCACAAGCTTGGAGCCGGGCATCGACTCGAGGATTCCTCGGAGCAGCGACATCATCTCGTCGCCAGGCCTGTCGCTGGAGAATGGGGCAATCCGCTTGTCGGGCGAAGCGGCCTGGCTGCTCACACAATTGGGTGAGTCGGGACAGGGTGCGAGGCTGCTTGGCGTCGACGCTGGCTCAGTGGTCGGATTCATCGAGTCCCGGCTGCGATTTGGCGCCGACCTGAAGAGTCTCCAGATATCGCGTCAGGGCGACGATCATGCCGCGGACTTCCTCCTCCTGGTCGGTATCCCGACCCGTGGCTTGGAAGGTGAATCCCCAGACCGGCATCGCCCGGCTGCCGTGGGCCGGGGACTCCTGTCGTCCATCGATGGTCTGGTGGATCTTCTCGGTGGGGAACTCCCCATCGTTCCTGGTGGCGATCATCGTCAGATCGGGGATCGTCATATCGAGCTGATCTTTCATCGGGCCGTCGCCCTTCCCCGACTCGCCGTGACAGGCCTGACAGTGAATTCGGTAGAGAAGCTTGCCTTCATCGTCTTCTGCCCCCGTCAGGGTCGCAAGCCCCAGCACCAGTGGGATCATGCAGGCCAGCACCTGCATCGCTGGGGCACTTATCACGACACCTCGACCTTGAAGCCGACCTGGATCTTGACCTGGAACTCGGCTGCTCGTCCCTCGTGCACGCGTCCGCGCTGTTCGACGACCTCGAACCAAGAGAGATTACGCAAGCTTACCGAGGCGTCCTTGAGGGCGTTGTCGATAGCCGCTTCATAGGACTCAGGTGACGTACCGATCAGGGTCACCATTTTGTAGGTATTGCTCATCAATTCCTCCCATCCAACCACTTGCATACTCTAGTTCATATACCCCTTCTACGGACAGGTTCCGAGCTTCGCCGCGCCGCGGAATATAACTTGACATTTGTGCCGCGCCGCGTCATAATTCGTCTCGTTGCGGCAAACAGTAGTTCGCTGCAGGCAAGACTGAAAGCAAACGCCGGGCAGAGGCGAAAAGGAGTCGAGAAAATGACAAATCTGATTGAGAACGTTGATTTCAAGAAGCTGCAGGATGACCTGTTCTCTTCGACACGTAAGGTGTGGCTCGCCAGTCTTGGTGTCCTGGCCACCGTCGAGGACGAAGGCCAGAACATCTTTGTTGAGCTTGTCGAGCGGGGCAAGAAGATCGAAGCTCGAGGCAAGAAGACCTGGACGAGAACTCGCAAGGAGATCGAATCCACCACCGATGAGGTGGGTGGCAAGCTCGAAGAGCTTGGCGGCAAACTGGACAACAGCGTATCCGAGGTCCTGCAGCGGATGGGAGTCCCCTCGCGGACACAGGTCGAAGAGCTCACCGACAGGGTCGAGAGGCTTACGGGTCAAGTCGAGCGTCTGACGACCCCGAAAAAGGCTCCGGCGAGGACCGCTGTCAAGAAGACGACGGCCAAGGCCAAGGCCGCCTGAAGTCATTCAGCAGACCCCCCAAACGGGGAGGAGACCCGACAAAAAAGGGGGCCGTGGGGCCCCCGGGTCGTGTCTCTTCTCCGTTTCTTGTTTCTAGAGTTTGAGTACGAGCTTGACCATGTCGTAGGCGCGCCCATCCGGGTCGGCGCCGTAGTCGGGGATCGAATACTTCTCGAAACCCAGATCCGTGAGAGTCTGAATCGCGTCCTCTTCCAGGTCCGCGATGGGCATGCAGCTGAGATGCCGCAGACCATAGTCGCGGGCGATGGAGATGAAGTTGTTGACGAGAGTGATGCCGAGTCCCTGCCCACGGTATTCAGGGTCCAGAAGCCACTTCACCCGGCCCACCAACCGCAGCGGGCCCCGGTCTCGGCAGTGCATGGTGGCATCGGCGACGATCTTGTTATGGTGCCCGTTGACGGCGACCAACGGCAGGACGCGGGAATAGTCGATATTGCCGCCCCAGGTCTCGATCAGGGAACGGTCCTCGATATTGTCCCAGGCAAATCGACGGATATCGGTAGGCAGTCGTTGGAAGAAGCTGAAGAGCGATTCGGTGTCGTGCTCGGCGAAGGGTCGGATCATGACCCTCCTGCCATCGCGCAGGACCGCCTCCTGGGGAAATCGATCGGGCATCAAGATTCTCCTTTTCGTGAGCTCGCCTTGGCGTGAACCGATGGCCCAACGAGGAAGAGCATTCTAGCACCTCGTGGTGGAGAGGCGCCGAGTCTAGTCTGGACTCTCTTCGATGACATGCATCTGGTCGACAGCTAGAGGATCCAGCTCCTGGGTAGCGCCGTCGGGCCAGACGATCGTCACCGATTCGATGGTCCCCAGCGATCCCAATCCGAAGGTCAGGGTCAGCTCTGACTGGGACTGATAGCTCCGTGTCGGCATCACCTGGCGCCTCTGGGTCTGTCCACCGGCCACCAACTCGACTCGTGCTCCGAGGGCATCGACGTTCGCGCCCGCGCCTCGGAGTCGGAGTCGTAACCAGTGGTGGCCCCGTGCCTGGTCGTTGCGCAGGAACAGGGCTCGACGGCCGGTCTGGGTCACGACCAGGTCGAGATCGCCATCGCCATCGATGTCGGCCGTAGCGCTGCCTCGACCTACGAGAGGTGTGGCCAGATCCCCCGTAGTCTCGGGAGGTACCGGGATGAAGCCCTGTCGATGATCGGGGCCCGCGTTCCAGAACAACTGTGAGGGCTGATCGTAGGTCTGGCTGGGATCGACGCTGTTGATCTCGCTTTCCAGGTGGCCATTGGTCTGCAGGATGTCCAGTCGGCCGTCCAGGTCGTAGTCGAGAAACAGCAGCCCGAAACTGAGCATCAGGCGGCTGGGTGCGCCGACGCCTTCGCCGATGGCCTCGTCGGCGTAGAGCGATGGGTCTCCCTGGGAGATGTACAGCGACGTCATCTCATTGGCAAAGTTGCCGATGGCAAATCCGAGCTCGCTGTCGTTGCGGTAGTAGCCGGCATCGACTCCCATGGCACCGGTGGCCTCGCCCTGGCGGCCATAGGCCAGACCCCAGTAGGCGCCCATCTCCTCGAAGGTGCCGCCGAGATTGTGGAAGAAGAAATTCTGCACCGTGTCGTTGGCGACAAAGAGATCCATCCAGCCGTCACCGTCCGCATCGATGGGAAGCAGCCCGAGGGCTTTGCCGACTGGTACACCCGTGGCTTCGTTGCTGATCTGGATCCCTGTCTCTGCCGAAACGTCGTCGAAAGTGCCGTCGCCGTTGTTGCGGTACAGATAGGAGAAGGTGCCCTCGTAGTTGGTGGGGGGACCGTAGGCCCTGCCAACCCCGGTGAGCCGATAGTCGACTTCGAAGTCGATCTCCCGCGACCACTTGACGTAGTTGCAGACAAACAGATCCAGATCGCCGTCGTTGTCATAGTCGAAGAAGCCGGCGCTGGTGCTCCAGGTCTCTCCATCGCCACCGACGCCGCTCTCACTCGTGACATCACGGAATCGCTGGCCTTCATTGTGGTACAGACGGTTTTCGCCCACGGCAGCTAGAAAGATGTCGACCCTGCCATCGGCATCGTAGTCACCGACAGCAACGCCGGTACCGTAAAGCGGCTTGTCGAGTCCCATCTCTGCCGTGATCTCGTCGAAGGTGCCATCACCCCGATTGCGGTAGAGCGCTGGCAGGGGCGTGGGGCGAGCGGCCTCGGAGTCGGGCCACGACGTGGAGTTGACCAACAGCAGATCGGGATCGAGATCGCCATCGTAGTCGAAGAAAGCGGCACCGCTACCCATGGTCTCCGGCAGAAGCTTGTCGCCCTTGGCGCCGTTGAAATGCTCGAAGTCCACACCGGCCTGGGAGCTGATGTCGGTAAAGCTCACGGTGGGCGCCGCCACCTCCTGCTCTACTTCGACCGGTGCTGCGGTCTCAATGGCGACTTCGGGAGCCGATTTCTCGGGGCGACGAAGGATGAGAAACACAAGTCCGATCACCAGGACCAGAGCCACGATGACCAGTAACGACCAGCGGAAGGCCCTGCCGATGACGACATCGTCGTCGGGTACCCACTGTTCGTCGTCGTTCATGGCGACCCCTGCCGCTGCAGATCGTAGATAACGATGGCCTCTGCCGCACGATTGGCAGGCGGGTTGGCGGCCCGATGGATGGCGATTGCCCGGTCGCGGGCGTTGTCGTCCGGCCTGTAGGTCTGGTAGAGCGCGAAGTGCTTGCCGGCCCGGTCACGGTCGTCGAGTTGCTTGTATATGAGGTCCAGATTGTAATGAGCTGCGACGTTCTCGGGATCCTCTTTCAGCGCTGCCAGAAACATATCTCGTGCCTGTTCCAGCAAGTCGGCTCGCTGTTTCTGTCGGCCTGAGCCGCGCTCCTGTTTCGCCCGTTCGAACAGGGTCTGTCCCAACTCGTCGAGCAGTCGGTAGTCGCGACTGAAATCGAAGCCTCGCCGGCGGGTTTCATTGTCGTCCAGATCCAGAATGCTCTGAAAATTCGCGATGGCGTCGTCCAAGAATCCATTCTGCTTGTTGACCAGGCCGGTGAACCAGGCGATGGACCAGCTGGGAGCGGGAGGATCAAAGGCCTCTGCACGGGCCAGCGCGGCGATGGCCTTGTCCTGCACAGTTCCCTGAGCAAGGTAGACACGGGCCAGATTCAGGGGGCCCTCGGGGCGCTCCAGCGCCTCGACCCTGCTGAACGCCTCTTCCGCCTGGCGAAGCTCGCCCTTGCTCTTGCCCCCCTTGCGCAGCAGGCCGATCCCGTAGTCGTTCCAGCGTTGCCACTCGGGAATCGGTGATGCCGGATTCTCGACCTCGGCGTCGGATCCCGCCACTGGGAAAGTAACGCTGTCCACGGCCAGGGTGAGTATGGGTAGATCGTTTACATAGTCGTCCCCGAGGACATACCTCATGATGCGGGCATCGAACTTGCGGTAGAGGAGCTTGACCTGGACGGTAACCGGTTCCACGACGTCATCGGGGACGCGGAACTGATAGTGCACGACATCGGCGGCTCCGGGCGGAATCTGGTGGTCGTAAAGCGAGACGAAGATATCCGGGACGTTGCGGCGCTCGATGCGATTCCCGTGTCGATCCAGGATGTATGAGTTGACGAAGTGGGACCAGGGATCCACATCACCGGCCTCGTCGATGCGACCACTGCGGCCGAGGGTCCGATCACCACTGGTCACCGTGACGTCGAGCCAGATCTCGTTGGAGTCGGTGGTGCCCTGGGTAAAGGTATGACCCATCTTGAGCGTCCGAATGACCGTCTCCAGGAGGTACTGACCACCAGGCACCAGCACCGGAATCTCTAGTCGCAGCGGGGCTACCAGCGGGCTGTTGATGGTGCCACCCTGCTTGATGCCGAAGATGTCGACCCGCATCACTCCCTGGTTGAATTTCTGGTGCTTCTCGACGGCCCACTCCGGTTGCCCCATGAGCTCGGGGATGGCGGCGTTGGCGCTGGGGAATTGGTGGTCATGGACCGTCAAATCTCCTGTCTCCTCGAAATCCTGAGCCCCGAACTGGTCCGAGGGCAGCAAGGGCATGTGGCAGCCGTTGCAGTTGGACTCGGCTACATCCGGGTAGTAGAAGCTGGACACACCGTGACCCGAAACACCGCTGAGAAGAAAGGTGTCGTAGTGGTTCTGACCCCGCAACCACTTGTAGGCGTTGAGCTCTTCTGGGATGTGAACCTTGTGACAGGTCCCACAGAACTCTGTCTCCTTGTGGAGCGGTTTGAGAAAGGTCTTGTTGTGGAACTCGGGCTTGGCCTTGACCAGCTGCCGGTTGATCCACTTGAGCACCACGTTGTCACTGAAGGCGAAGGGGTAGTGGATGGGTTCTTCGATGGTGAAGTCGGAGTTGCCGCGCACGCTGTTGACATGGGTGATCGCGTGACAGCTGGTGCAGGTGATCCCGGCCAGGGCGGTGGGGTCGTTGACATCGTCGAAGTCTGGATCGTCGAACTTGCCGCCGAAGAACACCACCGGATCGTGGCAACCGGCGCAAAAACGCGAAGCCTGCACGTCCCCATCGCGTTCGAACGCCACCCGTCGTGTATCGCGCACCGATGCCAGATACACCGGATTGTTGAACGAGCTGAAGCGGTGGACGCTGGCCGCCCAGGTGTTGAAGCTGTCCTCGTGACATTCCTTGCAGTACTGCTCGTTCATCAGCACCCTGGGGGGGATGAAATCCCCCGACGAAGTGCGGGCCAGCGAAGGGAAGAAATACTGCTCTCCGGACTCTGGTCCCTCGAGATTCCAACGACGGGGGTCCTGAGCCTGGATGATGAGCATGACGCCGGCAAATGCAGCCGCCACCACCGTCCACCGAAGTCCCACCCGCCAACGAAGCCTCTTCCCCGCCAGACGGTGCAGGACAAAGAGCCAGGCCGCGAGCAGGGGTGTGAGGACATGGGTCCAGTAGGCGATCGTTCGGACCGCCGGGTCCTTGACCACGATCACCCCTTCGATGCGGGTCAGGACGATGCCACTGGCCAGAAGGGCCAGGGCGACGCTGAAGAGGCCAAAGCCCACATAGACCGCCCGCCGATTGGGTCGGGTGTAGGCATTGCGCATGTGGGTCAGGCCAAAGACCACCACAGGAAGGATGATCGCCAGCCCTAAGGCCAGATGGACCAGGAACATGACCAGGTAGAACCAGTTCTGGTACGTCGCACCGGTCAGGGATTCGAACAGCGTGACGCTCAACAGATAGCTGGAATTCACCGCCAGCAGCGCAAAGAGGCCAAACACCACCCCCAATAACCTCTTGAGACGGGGTCCGACAGCCGGAACGTACCGGCGTCGTCCCCCGGGAGGGCGCTGGGGAGGGTTGATCTGGCTTGGGTCGGTCATCTACCTACGTGTCCACTTGGCGGGGCTCGTTAGGGGGGGGAAGTCTACCGTGATTCGGAATTCCCGGGATCACTTTGGCCCTTGCGAGGGTCTAAACTGGGTAGAGATGAGAAATCTATTCAGATGGGTTCGCAGATCGCTGCTGCCGTTGGTGGTCTTGATAGGGGCGCTGGCGGTGGTTCTTACCACAAGTGCCAGCACTCATCCCGAGTCGGCCGATGTTCCGGCCGACAAGGTTGATGGCCCGTCGGCACAGGATGGCTACGACTACGCCAGGCGCTGGCAGGAGGTCGATCATCTCCGGGACGAGGACAAATACGCCGCCGCCGCCGAGATCGTCGACGAGATCCTGATCCGGGCCGTGGCCAACGAGAACCAGGACGAGTGGACCCGGGCGCTGGTACGGTCGGTGCAGCTCCGTACGGCGCTGCATGGCTACGAGACGGCGGTGCGGATTCTCCAGGAGCAACCCTGGCCCGAGGCCCCTGTATACCGGGCGGTTCTTGAGCTGTTCTACGCCCACGGCCTGGTGACCTATCTCAGATCGTATGCGTGGGAGATCGCCCAGCGCGAGCTGGTGGAGACCGAGGGGGAGGTCGATCTCAAGCGATGGACCCGGGATCAGATTTTCAATGAGGCGCAGCGCGCCTATCGGCAGGTCTGGAAGACTCGGGGTGAATGGGGGGATCAGGGTCTGGGCGAGCTCTCCGAGTATCTCGCCCAGAACAACTATCCCGCCCGCATCCGGGGATCTCTTCGCGATGCCGTCACCTATCTCTGGGTCGAGCTCCTGGCCGATTCGAGCCTCTGGCGGCCAGGCCACAGCAACCAGGTCTACCGGCTCGACCGGGAGGTGCTTCTGGAGCGGGGCAAGGCTGGGGGTCTGGCGCCGCAGTTGGGGGACTCGGACCTTCATCCTCTCCTCAAGATTGCGGCCGTCCTCGATGACCTCGAGGCCTGGCATCTCGCCAGTGAGCGCTCAGAGGCTGCTCTCGAAGCGCGCCTGCAGCGTCTTCGGCACTTCCATGCAGCCCTCGACAAGGAAGTCGATCGAGCGGTGATTCGCGCCCATGTCGAGGCCGCAAACGAAGAGCTGGGACGGCGTTATGAATGGTGGTCCATGGGCCAGGCAGTGCTGGCGGAGCTCGTTCAGCAGGAAGCGGCTCCCGACGCTCTCATTCGCGCTCGTGACATTGCTCTGGCAGGGGAGAGCGCCCATCCCGACAGCCTTGGTGGCCAGCGGTGCCGACATATTGTCGCGGCTATCGGGGCTCCTGCCTACGATCTCACGGCCATGCGGAGTGATGGACCCGAGCGGCGCTCCATTCTGATTCGACACAAGAATCTCGATGTTCTGCACTTTCGTGCCTATCGGCTGGATCTGATCGAGCAGATCGAATCGAGCAAGGACTACAACCTGTTGCCGGGCTACCGCGAGGTCCCGGAGATCATGGATCGGCAGCTGCCGGTGGCCGAATGGAGCGCGGCACTGCCCGAGACCCGCGACTACCAGATGCACCAGACCTTCGGCATCCCACAGATCTCGACTCCCGGCTTGTACTTGGTGGTGGCGTCGGCACGACGGAATTTCCTCCAACACAACAACCGCATCGCGGCGGTCAATCTCGTGATCGGCGATCTGGTTCTGCTGACCCGCAATACTGCCGAGGGTTTCCAGGTCGAGGTCCGGTCTGGTGAGAGTGGCAGACCGCTTCCGGCTGTCGATGTGACTCTGTACAGATACGACTACCGCCGGGGACACCGCCCTGTGGCCAGCCGCAAGACCAATGACGCAGGAGAGGTGACCCTCAGCGGCCCGGGCCGTCAGCAGGATCGTTACTTTCTGGTAGCCCGCCAGGGCGATCAGATCGGCCTCGATCCCACGGCCCTCTGGCGTCTCCGGCAGTCGCAGGAGCACGCCAGGCACTCAGCCCTGGTCTACACCGATCGCAGCGTCTATCGGCCACAACAGCGCATCCAGTGGAAGGTGGTTGCCTACCGGATGGGTGGCGAAGAAGCGCCCGGAACCATGCCGTCGCAGGCGTTGCGGGTCGAGCTCGTCGATGCCAACTACCAGGTGGTGGACAGCCGCCAGGTGAAGGCGAACTCCTTTGGCGCCGCGGCGGGTGAATTCGAGATCCCGGCGGGCCGACTCCTGGGCCAGTGGCATTTGCGCACCTCCCTCGGTGGCGACACAGCCATCCGGGTAGAAGAGTACAAACGCCCGACCTTCGAGGTCGCCGTTCAAGAGCCGCAGAGCCCCCTCCGTCTGAATCGTCAGGCCGAGCTTCGTGGTGATGCCAGGTACTACTTCGGCCTGCCGGTGGTGGAGGGCGAGGTTGCGTGGCGGGTAGAGAGGATGCCGGTCTACCCCCGCTGGTGGTGGTACTGGCGACCCGTCTCGAGCCAACCCGAGATCATCGCCAGCGGTGAAACGACGACAGATGCAGAGGGTGTGTTTCAGGTGCGGTTTCTCCCCGCGGCAGACGAGCGGGAAGGTCAGACAGCCGGAGTGTCCTACCGCTTTCGGCTGCAGGTCGAGGTCATCGATGACGGGGGCGAGACGCGATCGGCTCAGCGTGACTTCCGCCTGGGTTTCGTGGCGGTCCAGGCCTCCATCGAGGCCGATCGGTCGTTTTTCCTGGCCGGGCAGCCGGTGGCTGTTCAAATCAGGCGTACCGATCTGGACGGTACCCCGACAGCGGGAATGGGCGAGTGGGAGCTCTACCGATTGCAGCAACCTGAGGAGACCCTTCTGCCTGCCGAACAGCCCCTACCCCGACCGCCGAATGACGACGGTCACTTCTCCATTCCCGGAGACGATCTGAGGACCCGCTGGGATCCGGGCTACAACCCGGAACAGGTGATGGGTCTCTGGCAGGCTGGAAAGCGGCTGGCGGGTAACGACACACTACACAATGGCGACGGCTTGGCCGACGTCGATCTGGGTAGCCTTGCCAACGGGGCTTACCGGCTCACCTACCGGACGGTAGACGACTTCGATGCCACCTTCGAGACCACCCGGGAGCTCGTTGTGGCGAGTCCGGGTCGCACACCTGTGGCGCTGCCCGCCCTCTTCTTGGCCGAGCAATCCTCGGTGGCCGTCGGCGAGACCGCCCGTCTGCTGATCCAGTCCGGGCTGGGCGACCAGGAGATGGTTCTGGAGGTCTTTCGCGGTGGCAAGAGAGCGAGTCGGCGCATCCTGAGCTCCGATGAGGGTGTGCAGGTCATAGAGATCCCCATCCGCAGCGAGGACCGGGGCGGGTTCGGGGTGCGTCTGACCGCGCTGCGCGATCATCAGTTGATGACCTTCAACCGGTCGATCTTCGTCCCCTGGGAAGACAGGGACCTACAGATTCGTTTCGCCAGCTTCCGCGATCTCCTGCGGCCAGGGACTCGGGAGACCTGGCAGGTCGAGGTCAAGGGCTGGCAGGGAGATCTCCTGGAGCGGGGTGCGGCTGAGGTGCTGGCCTACATGTACGACCGCAGCCTGGACGTCTTTGCGCCGCACCGGCCGCCGGAGATCCTCTCCCTCTATCCGAACCGTACCGGCATCGGCCCGCTCCAGGGAAGCCTCGGCGGTAGCGGCGAGATCTGGTCGCATGTTTCCGGGTTCGACTCCCTGCCTGGCTACCCCCACCTGATGGGTGACCGGCTGATCTTCTTCGACGGCTACGGCATCGGCGGGCCGGGAATGCGGCACCGTCTGGCAAAGATGGGTGCCGTCGACTCACTGGCGCCGATGCGCTCCGACATGGCGGTCGAAGAGGCTGTAAGTCGCGAAGGAAAAGAGGTACCAGAGGCGGAAGCCGGTGCCGAGCCGGCGGCGCCGCTGAGGAGCGACTTTTCGGAAACGGCCTTCTGGAAGCCGCATCTGTTGCTGGGCGACGACGGAACTATGACCTTCGAGTTCACGGTTCCGGACTCGGTCACCGAATGGAACATCTGGGTACACGCTGTCACTCGTGACCTGCGGGGCGGCTCGCTGCGCGCCAGCAGCCGCTCGGCCAAGGACCTGATGGTCCGGCCCTACCTGCCCCGATTCTTGAGGGAAGGAGATCGGGCGGAGCTGAGGGTGGTGGTCAACAACGCCTCCCAGGAGCCGCTGTCCGGGGAGTTGGAGTTCGACATCCGGGATCCCGGGAGTGGCGAAAGTCTGCTGGCGGAGTTCCGCCTGGAGGCCGAGGATGCCCGGTCAGTACCGTTCAGTATCGAGAGCGGTGGATCTTCCAGCCTTGTCTTCCCGCTGGTGGCACCGGCTCGGGTTGGAGAGGTTGCCATTGAAGTCAGAGCGCAGGCTGGCGACTGGAGCGACGGTGAGCGCCGGCTGCTGCCCCTGTTGCCTGGGCGCATGCATCTGAGTCAATCCCGGTTTGCAGCGCTTCGCCATGCCGATCGGCGGGAGTTGCACTTCGCCGACATGGCAGCCGATGACGACCCCACCCGATTGCAGGAACAACTCGTGGTGACGCTCGATGCCCAGCTTTTCTATGGGGTGCTGCAAGCCCTGCCGTATCTGACGAGCTATCCGTACGAGTGCACCGAACAGACCCTGAACCGCTTCGTGTCCACCGGCATCGTCACCTCCCTCTACGATTCCTATCCGGCGGTCGCTCGCATGGCGAAGGAGTTCTCGCAGCGGCAGACCCAGTTCGAAACCTGGGATGGTACCGACGCCAATCGCAAGATGGCCCTGGAAGAGACGCCCTGGCTGCGGATGGCCCAGGGAGGAGACGCCTCTGAAGATGATCTCCTCAACGTCCTCGATCCCCGCATCGCGCGGGCAGAGCGGCGTGCGGCCCTGGGCAAGCTCGCCAAGGCGCAGACCTCGCTGGGTGGATTCCCGTGGTGGGCGGGGGGACCCCCGTCACCTTACATGACCCTTTATCTTCTGCATGGTTTCTCGCGAGCGCTCGAGTTCGACATCGAGATTCCCCAACAGATGGTGGTCCGAGCGTGGCAGTACATGCACAGCCACTATGTGGACGAGCTGGTCCAGCTCATGATGGCGAAGGATTGCTGCTGGGAGATGGTGACCTTCCTCAACTATGTTCTCTCCAGCTACCCGGACGACTCGTGGACCGGCGGCCTGTTCACGCTGCAGGAGAAGGAGCAGATGCTCGACTTCTCTTTCCGGCACTGGCGGCGGCACTCACCGCTGTTGAAGAGCTACCTGGCTCTGACCCTGCAGCGGGCCGGTCGGCAAGAAGACGCCAGTCTGGTATTCCAGAGCGTCATGGACTCCTCCAAAACCACTCGAGACGAAGGGACCTTCTGGGCCCCCGAGGATCGAGCCTGGCTCTGGTACAACGACACCATCGAGACGCACGCATTTGCCTTGCGTACGCTCGGCGAAATCGACCCGGCGGACGAGCGCCGCCATGGTCTGGTGCAGTGGCTGTTCCTGAACAAGAAACTCAATCACTGGAAGTCGACTCGCGCCACTGCCGAGGTGATCTACTCGCTGGTCCACTACCTGGACCGGGAGGGCGGGCTGGGGCAGCGGGAGGCGGCTACCGTTCGGGTCGGCGATCGGGAGGAGACGTTCTCCTTCGAGCCGGACCGATACACAGGCGGTGGCAACCAGATCGTGATTGCGGGCGACCAGATCGACCCCGTGACGAGCTCGACGGTGGTGGTGGAGAAGAACACGCCAGGTCTCATGTTCGCATCGGCGACCTGGCACTTTTCCACCGCGGAGCTGCCGGCTGAAGGCCGGGGAGATTTCTTCTCGGTCGAGCGGAGCTTCTACCGACGTCTGTCGACCGGGGATGGGTGGGTCCTGCGACCCCTCACCGATGGCGAGCCCTTGGCAGTGGGCGACCAGATCGAGGTCCAGCTCTCCCTCAGAGCTCGCCATGCAGCCGAGTTCGTTCATCTGCGAGACCCCCGGGGTGCCGGGTTCGAGCCGGTATCGGTGGCCTCGAGCTACAAGTGGAATCTGGGGATCGGCTGGTACGAGGAGATTCGCGACAGCGGCACCAACTTCTTCTTCGACTGGTTGCCGGTCGGCGAGTACACCTTCAAGTACCGGTTGCGGGTGGCCATGGCGGGCCGGTTCAAGGTCGCGCCAGCGGTCATCCAGTCCATGTACGCCCCGGAATTCACGGCGTACTCCGCCGGTGCTGAGCTCAGTATCGGGAACTAGTGGACTAGGGCCTGTTAACACTAGCGTAGGGCCTCCACAATGAGGGCGAAGTAGATGAAGGCCATGTACATGACGTCGAGCTTCTCGAATCGGGAGAAGATGCGACGGAACCCTTTGAGGCGGCGAAATAGCCGCTCGATCTCATTGCGCCTCTTGTAGAGGATCCGGTCGTAAGTCCAAGCATCGACACGGTTTCTCAGAGGTGGCACCACAGGGGCGTATCCCAGATCCAAGGCGAGTTGACGTGTTTCGTTGCCTTCGTAGGCGCGATCCATCACCAAAGAGATCGGATGCATCGGTCGGCCCAGGTGCTTCAGCAGGGATCGGCCGACCGGCGCATCGTGCGCTTGACCGGGCGAGAGGCAGAAGGTGATGGCCGTTCGAGCATCTGCGGCAACCATATGAATCTTGGTGGTCCAGCCGCCGCGAGACTTGCCGATGGCTTGGGGACCGTTTTTTTTAAAGCCCCCGTGCCGTCCGGGTGGACTCTGACGATCGTGCTGTCCAGCGAAACCGCCTCGATCTTGATGCGCACGATCTGCGCCTCCTGCAGGCACTCGAACACACGATCGAGCACACCGCTCTTCGACCAGCGGTTCATTCGGGTATAGATCGTGTGCCAATTCCCGAAGCGCCTCGGTAGCCCTCGCCACTTGCAGCCGTGTTCGGCGACGTAGAGAATCGCGTTCAGAATCTGAAGATTCGTTAAGCTGACGTTGCCCCGTTGAACCGGAAAACAATCGGCTATCCGCTCGTACTGTTCATGCGTGATTTCCATCCATTGAGTCTACACCGAATCCACTCAATAGTGTTAACAGGCCCTAGTCAATCGACCGCGTCGGTCGAAGAACTCGTAGCCTCATCACGTCAAGCTGGGCTGCGTCACATCAT
>Ga0255052_10000391_pt1 | contig 35769 bp, 25 predicted proteins | sample JV7_2_21_MG_FD_188632 | JGI IMG/M metagenome (GOLD analysis project Ga0255052, IMG submission 188632) | Seawater microbial communities from Jervis Inlet, British Columbia, Canada - JV7_2_21 | ecosystem: Environmental > Aquatic > Marine > Inlet | place: Canada: British Columbia | collected...
CAGCTCTACGTTATTCGCTCTGCTTACTCAGAACCCTCGATAACAGCAGTTGGCGCCGACGTATCAGAAGGTGTTGTCAACGTTGCGAAAGAGGCTGTGTACTCATTGGAACAATCGTCTTCTACCGGCGTTGGCAAGTTTCCTTCGGGTGAATTCGAGATGGCGCACATCCCGGACGAGCACCGGTCGGCAATGTTTGAGGGTACGGATCAGACCAAGTTGCGAATAAGAAATTGGATTCGCGCCGGTACGTCGTGGCTAACCGCGGATGCCACTGATCCGGCGTTGATCGACAAGATTGGGTTAAGGGATGTCGTGCTGGCCAATAATTTTCTCGGGCCAATGGACGATGAGTTAGCGGAGTCTTGTTTGCGAAATGTATCACGATTGGTAAGGCCTGGCGGATTCCTGATTGTTGATGGCATAGATCTTGATGTTCGCATGACGGTAATGAAGCAGCTTGGGTATGAGCCGGTTCTATCACGATACGAAGAAATTTATTGGGCAGATCCCACAAAACAGAATTGGCCATGGGAGCGTTGGGCGCACGAGCCAATAGATCTTAAAGTGCCGGATTGGCAGTTTCGCTACTCTGCGATTTTTCGGAAGCCGTTAGAAGATCAAGAGTGATATCAGTCGGACTTACGCTTAAGTCCGTTGCTGACGGCAATGTTTCAAAAGGCGAGGGCGGCGTGGACGCGGATATACCGAGTGCATCGATAGACGCTCTGGCAAGGAGCATATACATTGGAACACCGAGAAATTTGCAACCGACAAAAAAATGATCCCTCTGGTTACCTGGTAACCAGAGGGATCATTTTTCGCCCTTGCTCTTTCCTAATCAGTTTTTACAGCCAGAGAGTGCCGGCGTGACGCCGGCGACAATACGCTACTATTCACGGGCCGGCCTACTGCACCCCAATCGTGATCCGAACAACGGCTATCGCTATTTTTCAATGGGCGATACAAAGCGGGTCAAGTTTATTCGCCAAGCACAAGATTTGGGTCTCAAGATCGCAGATATCAAAGCGATTCTGGAGATGGCAGAGCAAGGCGAAACACCTTGCGGAAGGGTTGAGTCTTTGGTGAGAGAGCGATTCAAAGCAATCACCCAGCAGATCGAGGAACTTCGTGCCACGAAGAAGCGAATCGCATCGGCAATCGAAGCCTGGGAGGAACCGCGGATTCATAACGCACCAGAGGCCGGTTTCTGCCCGCTTATAGAGATGCTTCGACCGGAAGCGTGGTCCGGCTTCACGAAAAACGCATCAAATGCGCGAGGCTGATGTTCGGTCTCTTGCCTGGCTCAAAAATCAATGCCGTGGCTATATCATTTGGCTCGGTTTCTGTGATTTCGTATGCACTGCGACGGCGTCATTTTGATGTAGGGCAACCATGACAGTCCCTCAAGTATCGTTGACGCACCTGCTAGGCCTTATTAGAAATCAAAGACAAAGAACTGGATCATGAAAGACCTTAAGATCATTGTATCTCTACTTATGATTGCTGCGATTGCTACGACTGGATTCGCCTATTCCGGCTTGTATGACGTGAGCGCCAGTTCGTCACACAGCGGAGTGGTCAACTGGTTGTTATCCACCACATCACATGCATCCATTGAGCGCCAAGCCAGAAACGTGAATGTGCCGGACTTGAGCAATGAGTCACTCGCACGCGCAGGTATCAATGACTTTGATGCCATGTGCGCCGGGTGCCACGGCGCGCCCGGTCGAGCGCCAGAAGCGATGGGGCAAGGTCTGAATCCGCCTGCGCCCGATCTTGCCGATTCGGCGGCACACCTGAACCCGGCAGAACTCTTTTGGGTCACGAAACATGGCATCAAAATGACCGGCATGCCCGCCTGGGGCGCCACGCACGATGACGAAGCCTTGTGGCCAGTTGTTGCATTCATGACCATGCTCCCTGAGTTAGACGCGGATCGTTATCAGGCACTGCTGGTGAGTGCCGAAAGTATGGGCCACCATGAGGCAGGCGGTGATGATGGCGGGGATGAGCATGACGACGCCGATACAGAAGCGGCTACAGAGGTAACGACGGACCATGGCGATGAAGGCGTGGACGATCACAGCGCCCACCCACACGATCCGCCCGAAACCGGCAACAGTAAGGAATCTGACCAAACCACTAATCCGCCGCTTAGGAGGAGCCTCCACGATTCCGACGACGACGTCATCCGTTGTTGTTACGTAAGTCTGTACAGATTTTCCGTGCTAAGGAGCGTGCGTGATGGAAACTGACTTTGTCCCAGCGCTACGTTTCAAGGCGCTCACTCGCTTCTACGATCCTGTGGTGAGATTCACGACGCGCGAGCGCAGCGTAAAGCACGCACTGGTGGAACGCGCGTCTGTTCCTGAGAACGCCACCGTTGTCGATCTGGGCTGCGGTACGGGCACCCTTACGCTCTGGCTAAAGCAAAAGTACCCCAGCGCTCGGGTGGTCGGCGTGGACGCGGATCCGGCGATTCTCGAATACGCTCGACAGAAGGCCGAGGATTTGGGGGTCGATATTGAGTTTGTCGAGGCGAATGCTACCGATTTGCCGCTTGATACCGGGTCGGCAGATCGGATCGTATCGAGCCTGTTTTTTCATCACCTGCAACCAGCCGACAAGCAACGCGTTCTGTCTGAGGCATTACGTGTCTTGAAACAAGACGGTGAGTTGCACACTTCCGATTGGGGCGCTCCAGCCAACCTTCTAATGCGGGCGCTGTTTTTTCCGGTACGCGTGCTGGATGGTTTTTCGAATACTCGTGAGAATGTGGAAGGCCTACTGCCTTGGCTTGTCGAAAAAGCAGGCGCACGTCAGGTTGACCAGCATTCCAGCTACAACACGATATTTGGCACACTGCGGCTGCTCCGTGCGACGAAATAGAAACACGTCGTCGCGGATCCGTTATTGAAAGAGTGCTGAGGTATCCAGCAGCGCGGATTTCACCTCAGTGTTTTCGGCGTTCGTGTCAGTCCAGGCGAGTATCGCCGTGTCCTTTCTTACTACCATTTGGGGAAATCCTGACATTCGCCCAGACGTGGTCGCAGCGATGATATGGGTCTTTCCGAGTTTTCCGTTTCTTGTTATGCCCCGAATACAGACTTCGCCGGTCCCATCGCCGGAATCTCGAAGCCAGCTGACCAGCGCATTACCGTTGTCGAGAAGTGCTACCCCAACCCTGCCTATGGGACGGTCTTCTGCAATATCGATAGGCTCGTCGAAGGATTTGGCGCCATTTTCTGAACGGGCGAATCGGACCTTGGTCAGATTATTCGCACCCGTAAACCACGCAACGGCAATCTGATCTTCTCGGCTTTCGATGGCAGGACCGTTGACAGGACAGCCAGCTATCTTCCATCCGTCCACGGCCACCGGTTTTCCGTTTTGCCATTGCCCGCCGATTGATCGCATAACGTAGATATCCCGAATTTCGTCGGGTGTTCTATTTCGGTACACGGCAATCGGCCCATCCGGTCCGAGAGTGACGTCGGTTTGGCAGCAGTCGCACACAAGGTCGTCAGCCAGTTGTTCGTCCTGAATTTTGAGATCGGCGTCGATCACGGCGGAACGAAGCGTCATGCCGTGCCCGGGATTTCCGTCACCGTGCGAGCCGTCTTCACCCATATTGCGACCGTCCAGCCACAGTGTTCCGACAGCGCCCCGCCAGGGATAGAGGCTGACGAAGCCGTGCTCGGTGGCTGTACCATCGGTATGAGGTGCAATCGGCTCACCCCAGGATTGACCACCGTTGTCTGACAAAGCCACGGCGACGTCGTAGGCGTAAGTGCCGCCGGCTCGTTTGGCCAGCCAATGCGCTGCCCACAGATTTTCGTCGATTGGAACAACAGACGGGAAATCGGCCCAGTTTACGAACCAGCTATTCCCTCGGGCGACGGTTGTTGGGTTGCTCCAGTTAGCGTTATCAAGAGTAGTGAATCGAAGGGCCACTCCATCTCCGGACGGCTCCAACCAACTCATCACGACGGTACCGCCGGTGCCGACAACGAGATTCGGCTCTGCACTGCCCGGCGCAGCAACTTCTGGCAATTGCGTGATAACTGGTTCTGAGGTTATCTCAGAGTCGCCGCATGCAGACAGTCCGACTAGCGCCGTGAGTGCGAGCATCCGGATATGTGAGTACGGGAGTTTGATTGCTGAATCGAGACTTCCTGTCACAGGGTTCCTCCATGGTGCGACACATGAACAAACAGGTTCGAATGTTCGAAAGCTACCCGTTGTTCGATACTAAAACCTGTAAGCAGGGTACAGGTCAAGCCGCTACGGTTCTGGCATGTACGTATTGTCATTTTTCGCCTTAAGTTTGATTCTGTTGTTGCGCAGAACAATCGCAGAACATATTCAAAATTAAGGAGAGCGTACATTCGCTGTGAGTTTTTATGCATGAAACTCGAAAAGATTAGTCAGAATATCTTAGCACCCGTAGTCAAGCGGCTCATTCCCGTCTATTTGTTGAGTGCATTGCTTGTTGCAGGTTGCGGCGGGGGCGGGTCCTCTGGCAACGGTAGCGTGCCGATTCTGCCACCCAGTTCTCAGCTCATCACCGGTCAGGCGCTCAAGGGACCCATGAATGATGCGACCGTGGAGATTCTGAGTCCGGACGGTAGTGTCCTTGCCACGGGCCAGGCCCAGAACGGCGAATTTGAGCTGTCTGCTGATCTATCAGCACATGCCTATATCGAAATCAGAACACGCGGTGGCTATTTTATGGATGAAGCCACCGGCTCTCGGATCGACGTATCGTCCGAGGAGGGGCTGCACGCCATAATTGCAGCGGCAGACTTCAGCACGGGCGCCCGGCAGGTCATGCTGACACCTGAGACGACCATCGTCGCCGGTATGGTCAGGCGATCGCTGCAGGCAGGCAACGACCTGCCTAGTTCGATGGCGCAGGCGATGGGGACCTTTGAACAGCAGTTTATCGGCGACTCGAGGCCAGCGGGCACAAGCGCAGACATGGATGTCATGACCCATTTTGGCATGCTCTTGACGCCTGTGGATATGCAGGATTCGCTCGCCTGGCAACGGGCCCGGACTTTCTCTCATTACGCACAAGACATCGGCCTGGCGTCTGCGTCGATGTTCCAGCTCATGGACGCCTTGGCCGAGGATATGAACGATTCTTTGCTCGATGGGCACGCGACCGGCGATCCTATTTCGTTCTCGCACGCGACGGGCGGTAATTACGACATGACGGCGCAAGACCATATGCTGCGATTTGCCCAGGCGCGTGCAGGAATGATGCAGCAGGATCTTTGGACCGTTTTCAATGGTGATGCCTCCGCCGAGTTTCGACATCACATGGAACTGATGTCCCTGGATCTCGCACCGTTTGACCTGCTGCATCAGCAGCATCGCGACGGAATATCAACGACCGCCGACAACCTTTTGGCCGACAATTTGCCGGAATTTCAACACCTGCCGGTGTTGTCTGATGAGGATGGCGACGCTCAAAATCAGCAGGGACACTACACGCTGCGCGCTGTTTCCGACGTTGACGTAACCATTCAAGCGCCAGGCACCAGCTGGACAACACCGATGTACCGATATAACGGCATGCAACTTCCGTCAATTATTCGTGCAAACCGCGGTGACGAGATGTTCCTGACATTGGTTAACGAACTCGCCGACATGACGACCATCCACTGGCACGGCTTTAAAGTCCCTGGACCTGAGGACGGTGGCCCGACAGAGCCGGTCAACCCGAACGCGACGCGAACGTATCATTTTACGCTCGATCAGCCAGCGGCCTCACTGTGGTTCCATCCCCATCCCCACGGTCAGACAGCTGAGCAAGTCTACCGCGGACTTGCCGGTGTGCTGCTGTTATCGGACGACATCGACGAGCAATTGCGTCAGGATAATCTCGTGCCAGCGATGGAGCATGACATCCCGATTCTGGTGCAGGACCGTCTGTTCGAAGCTGAGATATCCGGTGAGCGGCAACTGACCTACAGCGATGACCATATGTCGGGTTTTGGCATGATGGGTGGCACCACACTCGTCAACGGCGTTGAGCTACCAAAGCTCGATGTAGAGACCCGACAGTACACATTGCGCCTTTACAACGCGTCCAATAGTCGTACATACGACTTTGCGCTCAGCGACAACCGGACATTTTCCGTCGTGGGCAGCGATGGTGGCTGGCTGCCTCAACCCGCGCAGGTGGACCATATCGTATTGAGTGCCGGTGAGCGTGCTGCCATCGTCGTGAATTTCGCTGTGGACCAGCCCGGCGACCGCGTGATGCTGGTGAGCAGACCGTTCATGGGCGGATCGGCCATGGGTATGAGCCAGTTCGACTCATCCCAACAGCACGGTGGCACGGGCGGTATGGGCGGCGGACATCACGGCGGTATGGATGGTTTGCGCGAGCCGAGGTTCCCGGGTGAAGGGGCCGACATCATGCGCTTCGATGTTAAGACGACGGTCACGGACGTCGTTCAGCTGTATGATCGATTGCCGGACAATGCGCAGATCTGGACTCAACTGTCCGAACAGGACGCGACAGCAGAACGATCATTCGTCATGTCCTGGTCACACATTCCGGGGCGCTTTCTGATCAATGGCAAGCAATATGCGGAAGATCGTGTTGACGAAATGGTAGACGCCGGTGCCACAGAGATCTGGGAAATCACAAATATTTCCCCGGTCCCACATCCCTTCCATGCCCACGCGATTCAATGGCAGGTGCTTGACCGAAATGGCAATCAGCCCGGCGGTGCCGAACTCGGCTGGAAGGATACCGTGCTTGTCAGTCCCGGCGAGACTGTCCGAATTATTGGTCGCTTCGAGCCCGTCAACTTTGGTAAGTACGTTTACCACTGCCATATTCTCGAGCATGAAGACGACGGGATGATGGGTTTATTCGAGGTTTTGCCTCAGAACTGACTTCTTATATTGCGCGCCCCCATGCTCATCATGGGCATGGGGGGGCGGGCGCACCAATTTTTCAAGTAATGACGGCCTGATGGATTTCTCCTCTGGCCGTCACTTTTTCGGTCCACCGCTGGTCCACACCACCCTTGATTCATCGCTGTTTTGTGGCGATCAGAGCCACCTCAGTGGATCATTGTCCTGGAAATTTGCGCAGCGACAAAAGCTCCAAAAAGGTAGCGAAATAACTTCGCTTCAACTCATTAGCTCGTCGATCACGGGGCAATCATGCAGAGTGCCGTCTTGGCATTGCGTTTTGAGCCGTACCAGCGCGCGCTCCATTCGCTTCAACGCTCGAACTCTCTTGCGTACATCGTTGACATGCTCCTCCAACAATTCGTGTACGTCAGCGCAGGCAGGTTGCTTTTGATGAGCGAGGTCAGTCAGCCGCCTCACTTCGTCCTGGCTAAATCCAAGTTCCTTACTGCGAAGGATGAACTGCAGCCATTTCAGGTGCGTGTCTTCATAGCTGCGGTAGCCGTTCGCGAGACGGACGGTCTGTGGCAACAGTCCGATCTTTTCGTAGTACCGGATAGTCTCTGCCGCGCAATCGCAGGCCCTTGCAAGTTCACCGATGTGCATTTTACCTTGACCTTGTAGCTGCTACAGGGTTTACGATACGCCCTCGATAGTGGCTGTACCAGCCAGGGATGAGTTTGCGTGCCCGGTTTTGAAGAGTTTTCGGTGATTGTTTGCCCGCATTGCGGGCATGAGGCGCGCGAGCGCATGCCGACAAATGCCTGCCAGTTTTACTACGACTGTACGGGCTGCGGTGAGTCGTTGAGACCAAACCCCGGCGACTGCTGTGTCTACTGCTCGTTCGGTACCGTCAAATGCCCACCGATTCAACTGGGCCAGGATTGTTGCGATGGATGATGAGAAGAAAGTCGCGACAACGACCGGTGGCGCGATTGGGATCAGCGTATTGGCGTCGTTCATCGGCCTTTGTTGCATTGGCCCGTGGGCGGTCGTTTTGTTCGGCGTGTCAGGCGCTGTAACTATGGCTCGATGGGCACCGCTGCGCCCGTACATTATCGGCGTGGCCGCCGTCATGTTGGCCTGGGCATTCTGGCGCGTATATCGACCGCAGCCAGTTTGCGAAGACGGGTCATGTCCTACGGGGCCGTCTGTCTGGCTGAAAGTGATGCTGTGGGTTGCGGCTTGCATGACGGTGCTTGCTTTCTTCGCTGACGATCTTCAATGGATATTGGTAGATGCGACGCCGGAGGGGCTACGCTGATGATCGATAAGTTTTGCCTGGTTTTGGTTTTCGCGGTCGCGCTTGCGGCGTGCAGTCAGACAGACGAACCAAATGAGAGTGAAGGTGGGTCCGAGGCGGCGGAATCGGCAGGTCCGGATTACGTTGTAATGGGTGAGGATCTGCAGCAGCTCAAAAATGACTTCAACGCCAATCAGGGCAGGGTGCGCCTGGTCTTTCTGAGTGGTCCTACCTGCGGCATTTGCTTACGTGGTCTGGCTGATCTGAATGATGAGTTCATTGCCGATAGCCAAAATGATGATGGACTGGTTACGTTTGTTGTACATGTCCCAACAATGGGAGCCAAAGAACATCATGCGGCTGACTCGATCCCACTAATGAATGGGCCACGCGTTCACCATTACTGGGAGGAATCGGGGATCATCGGGCAACACTACACAGAGGTCATGGACGTTGATATGTACGTTTGGGACTTTTGGGCGATCTACGGTGCCGAAGCAGTTTGGGAAGGTACATTGCCGCCGGTTCCGGATTATTACGAACATCAACTCGGAACAACGACCGGTCGATTCCATGTATTTCCGAATGAGCGTGTACTCGACGCTGAACGTTTTGCAGCGGAGACACGAAAACACCTTGATCGAGTCGACAGCAGTCGTTTCGCCGCAGACAGTGACCTGGAACGGACCGAGAGTGAACGCTTGGCTGACGGGACAGTGATACCCCACGTCGGGCAACCGCGTAACGTTGCGGTCAGGCAGCACATCATGGGACGAGGCGGTTACAAGAATCTGAAACGCATTCGGTCGATCGAGGCGCGGGGCCATATTGAAGCAGACGGAACATCGTATGCTCTGACCATTCAGTCAGAAAGGCCGAACGTGCTGCGCAGATTGGTCCGGTCTGGTGATGATTTTTCCGTCGGTGAACTCGATGCCGATGGAGCGGTAACACTTCAATCTGATGTTGATCGCGGGTTGCCAAGCGAATTGGAACGACAGCTATTGGAAACTTTTGAGTTCGACGGTCTTTTCGTCGAATGGCCGGAAAAGGGGCACGAGGTCAGCATGATCGGGATGCAAAAATTCGTCGACGTGCTGGCATGGCAACTCGACCTCCTGCAAGAAAGAGGCCCACATTGGAATCTGTTTGTGGACAGCCATACCGGCGATATCGTGCGGGCGAATCTGTTGGATGATCAGGACGAGCCGATGTACGTCATTGGTCAGAGTGATTTCAGAGAGACATCGGGGTTCATGTTTCCCCATCGGATCGAGTACATGGATGGCGCTGGGAGGACCCTGGCAATCGAGACGATTGAAGAAATCGAAGTCGATGTAACGCCATTCGAGCTTGAACAAGAGACTGTTGCGCACTGAGCAATATGGCTACTACGGACCTGAAACTGGATGAACCTGGATCACTACCGCGTCCCGGACCGGTGGGTCGGTTGGTTAGGCTTGGTTTGGGGGTTCTGTGCCTTTGGCACGTCTATGGCCTGATTCAGGTGTCCGGCAACCTCATGGGGACGGATGGGAGTATCCGGCCATTTATCTGGAACGGCGTCATTATCGGGCTTTTTTTGGTCAGCTATACTGTAAATATTGGGTTTTCACGGGCTTGGAAAAAGTGGCCGGCAGTAGTCAGCGCGGTCGCGTTAGCGATCATCGCCGGAGTCGGTTATGCGATAGAAGGAATGATCGAGACAAATCTGTTTGCACGCAGCATTTGGATTTGGGAGCTGTACGTCTTTTCGCATCTTGGACTGGCGTTCGTCATTGCTGGCGCGATTGGCACGCCGGGGTGCGAAATGCGCGCATTCCACGATTTGTATTCAAGAATAACAGGCGTGCCAACCAAAGAGCATTACTGCCCGGTCGGGCCTTTGCATCCGATTGATCAGTGGGAAGCGCGCCAGAACGATAGGTAACGTCACGGTATCCCGAAGGCCCATCCTGTCGGGGCCGCTCTCGCGCATCCCTGCGCTTTGCGGCACTCGTGCATCCTGCACATCGCGCGCCATTTTCTTCGTTTGAGGGCGCGTAAGTAGTTGTTGTTAATAGGCATGCTTGAGACGCCTGCGCCGAACAAGTCATTACCAGTCTGGACTGAACCCGGCAATATTCCGGCACAAGCGTAGTTACATCATTACAGCTATGCCGCCCGCTTGATCCCGAGTCGTTTCATCATCGATCTGAGGGTGCTTGGTGGAACGCCCATCATCTCAGCTGCGCCGAACTTTCCGCTGATCACCCATCGGGTACTCTTCAGCACACTAATAATGTGTTGGCGTTTGGCGTCTCTCAGACTAGTTGACGTATTGGCAGAAAAAGCGTCTGTTAAAGCAGTGGACTCCGGTTTGGTTTTCTGCGTTTCAGAATAATTAAGGACGGGACCAGCAGTAGTGATCAATGCCCGTAGAATGGTCCCTTCGAGCTCTCTCACGTTCCCCAGCCATTTCTGATTGCTCAAATAGCTGATTGTTTTGGCCGATATAGACTGTATGTCCTTACCCATGCGTTTCGCATGTTTTTGTACAAAGAATTCCGTTAGCGGGGGTATATCTTCTGGTCGTTCACGTAACGGTGGCAACTCAATTGGATAACTGCTTATTCTGTAGTACAGGTCCGCACGAAACTCGCCCTCGTCAACGGCACGCTTGAGGTTTTTATTGGTTGCGGCTATGAGCCTTGCGTCAACGTGCAATGTCTCTAGCCCACCGACACGTTCAAAACCACCCGTCTGCAGTACACGCAGGAGCTTGGCTTGCGATTCGCCCGGCAAGTCTCCGATCTCATCAAGAAACAGCGTACCGCCGTTAGCGCGCTCAAAGCGGCCCTTGCGTTGGTTGTAGGCGCCAGTGAAAGCACCCTTTTCGTGCCCAAATAGTTCGCTTTCTATCAGATCCCTGGATAATGCCGCACAATTGACGCTAATCAGCGCGCTATCTTTGCGCCCACTCAAATCGTGGATTGCCTGTGCGACTAATTCCTTGCCCGTTCCTGTTTCACCCAGGATCAATACAGGTACGCTTGTTGGCGCCACCTTTTCCGCCGCGACCAAAGCCTGTCTCAATTGCGGGCTGTCGCCAATAATCTTGTCGAAACCTTGCGCGGCTCTGATCTCTTCACGCAGATAAACATTCTCTTCTTGCAGCTGGTCCTTAAGTTTTTCGATTTCCGCCAAAGAAATTTCGAGCTTATGCTTCGCTTCAATCTGGTCTGTCATATTTTGAACTGTGCCAAATATTCTTTTGGTGCGGCCTGTCTCGTCGGCTTCGTAAACGCTCCGATCGTCCACGTGAATAACGGTACCGTCAGTTCTCACTATTCGATAGATTTCTTGAAAATCAACTCCGGTCTCCATGCCCTTTTTTACTCCATTGAGGAAGCGATTCCGGTCATCCGGATGAATCTTGGCAGCCACCTGTTCAAATGACGGCACTCTCGTGTCTATGTCGAAAAGTTCACAAAATTGCGGTGAAACCTCGAGTTTGCCCTGCGGTGGAAAGCCCCGCGACGCATCATCAAGAGTAAATGCGAAGTTACCAAGGCGGCCCACTTGTTGCGATCGAGCCAGGTCTTGTTCGCTTCGCAGGATCTCCGCGGTAGACCGGTGGCGGTAGCAGGCAGCCGTAATCGCATCTCCAAGAAGGCCCAGCTCCTGTATGGTTTCTTCGTCCCATACACGTCGCTCCGCGGAATTGAACACGCAGCAGCCCGCTATTTTGTTATCCGCGCTTACCGGTATGCCAAGCAGAGCTCTTGCTCCCCAACCAAGCAAGGCTGCCTGATCGGCGCTTGCCTCCTCGGGCAAGTCGTAAACATCATCAATTTGTATAATCTTGCCTTTGAGTACTTGTGCGACAAACCAAGGTACCGTAGTTTCTGCCTGATAATCTGGTGGTCGCCTCTGGTTGTCCGGATCGCTGCGCCAGCCGGCGTAACGTTCCGCCGACACACTTGTGTCCCCGAAAAACCACCATAACCCGGCGCTGTCCAGTGCGTAGCGGGCGCACGTTTCAGCAAACGCCTCGTTGATCCGTGCCACTGTTTTCTCAATCGGTGATCTCAGCAGGCTCGCAGACATGATCGCCAGTCGGTGTGTAAACTCCGCCCGACGTTCAATTTCCCGCCGCGCCCGCCTGGTCTCCGTGATATCGCGCCCTACGGATTGAATCTCGATTAGCGCTCCGGAGTCATCGAAGATTCCCTTGTCAGTCCAGTAATGCCACCCGATCTCGCCGTTTGGCAACAGCACTTCATGATCAGCGGTTTGCACGGGTTTATCCGGTGTCATGATCATGATTTTCTGCGTGACTTTCTCCCGATCTGCGTCGTGCACCAGACCGGACCCGAAACTGGTGCCAATTAATGACTCTCGCGGCTGCTGAAAAAACTCGCAATACTGATCATTGACCCACGTCCGGGTGCCATCCGGCAGCCAGCGAACGATGAACTCCGACTGATTTTCAAGCACTGCACGCAGGCGTGCCTCTTTGGTCCACAATGAATTGTGAATTTGCGCGCGTTCATGGGCATGGGCCAGGACTTCTCCCAACACCTGCGACTCACGCACAATGTCGTCGGACCATCGTCGATCTTTCTTACTGCTGAAAAGCAGCGATCCATAGACCTGCTCGCCGACAACGACCGGTACCAGCAGTGCAGCGTGGAGCCCATCTGCCTCCAACAACTGGCGCCCGGTCTGCGCCTGCGGTGGTATATCGGAAAGTTGCCCGATGCGCACAACATCGCCACGAAGGATCAATGGTGAAGCCCAAGGTATGGCGTCGTTCGGAAGATCGGCCGATAGACCTATTGCGCTACTGCTCGACCACCAATTCAGCAAAGTCGTTGCCGAGCAATCCGCGCTGAACTTACGTAGCTGAACATTATCGACACGATAGTGCTCACCTATGTCCGCGACAGATTGGCGAATCTCGTTATCGATACTGCGCGGATCTACTTTTAGCAATCGCAATGCAAGATCAGTCAACAACTCGTCAAACGATTTGGTGTCTGCCGCACACTTTGTTTTGTCTGACGTCAACATCGATAGTGCGAGTCGCAACTGGTCCTTGGCAAGTCAGTGCACAAATTGAGTATACGCCCACCGGCCACACCACGCTATTTTGTGGAGCGCTACTCGATATCGTGGCCACGGGTGGCCACAAAATCCAGTTGCACAGGCATGGTTCGAACACAACTCGACCCGAAACAAGATGCGACTGTTTGGGCAACACCATAAAGTATCGGAATGAGCAAGTATTTGAATCAACGCGCCACGGTACGAACCGTACCAACAGTACGCTGAATCAATCGGATGGTACAGAGTTTCGATTGGGTGGGCCCCTGCCTCCCGAAGGCAGGGGTCGTCTCGATAGATCCACCGTGCCAGTCGATTACCTCGGTGCATCTTGAGTACGGTTCGCTCCGACGAGCGAAGCGAGGACAGGCCGAAGGCCCATCCTGTCGGGCGCGCCAATCTTTTCTAGTAGTTACGTGGTTTCGGAGATGTTCACGTCGCGCGCTGTGACTACCACGTGACCATGTTGTGACCAAGTTTGCGTCTTTTGCGTGGTTGTGCCGCGATGAAATCCTAATTGCCGAAATAGTCCCGCGTGCCATGCGCTTCAACGGCCTCGCCGATTCGCTGAATCGCAAACGCGGCATTGCGCATGCTGAGTTTTCGTTCCGTTGTCAGGTCCCAAATTTCACCAAACGCCGTGACCATGATCGCTTGCAAGCGAGAGTGCACTTCTTCCAGGGTCCACTTGAATCCCTGAAGATTTTGTACCGATTCGAAATAGCTCACGGTTACGCCGCCAGCGTTGGCGAGCACATCGGGCACTACAACAGTGCCGTTTTTCTCCAAAACGGAATCGGCGCTACTCATGACAGGGCCGTTCGCCACTTCGACGATGTATGGGGCCCTGATTGCCGCGGCGTTTTCTTTTGTGATGACACCCTCAAGCGCCGCCGGTATCAGGATGTCGACATCCAGGCACAGCAAGTCATCGTTAGAGATGGCATCGTGGTCGACAATTTCGCAAACTGATTGCTCACAATACACGGCACGCACACGGCGAGATCGTTGCCTTTCTTCATAAATGCTGGCTACTGCCATAGTCGCGCACCCGAAATAGCGCGTCCCTAAATACATTGTCGGCCATGCTTTGTCCCCTTTGCAGGTGTGCGGTACTTAAACTGCTCCTGGTTCCATAGATACTTACCGGATGTTCGGTAAATTTCTATCCATTCTCCTCGGCGACAACAGATCATTGCACCTTCTTTGAAACTGCTATAGCTGATCATCTATTCGCTTTGCAACTTCCTGGCCGCGAGTTGTTGGTTTTACTACTGAATCCGTATCGTCGCCAATTGATTTGGAATCCCGAACTATCAATCCAGCAGCCGATAATCGTCGTCCGGTTGGCGAGGCTGATTGGAATAGATTTCGACACGACGTCGCGCTGCATCGGCAGGCTTATCAACGCAGGGCTACTGGTGAGTGACGTTCCCGTCGATGCGACCGAAATTGATGTGGTCGCGACGGACCTCGGAAACCTCGTAGCGAAAAAGATTCTAAGTCAGTTGTAAGTGTTGCTGTCTCCAAATAGCGACAGGCCTGGTGGAACCTTTTCGAGTTCACACTCGTGTTCGTGGTGAGAGTTACATTTTGCTTAGGAGCACTACAATGAGACACACAACGCAGAAGTGCAGCACGACTTTCGCGCCGCTGGGCGTGACGCTGTTATTGGCACTAACTTTGGCTGCCTGTGGAAGTTCCGGAGGGTCAGCGGATAACACGTCCGTGCCGCCGTCAGCGACAGCCAAGTCCGTAGTCGGCATGATCACCGGATTCGGCAGCGTCTACGTCAACGGCGTCGAATACGACACTAATGGCGCGTCTTATGACGTTGATGACAGAAACGCGTCAGACGACAGTGCATTGGCGGTCGGCATGGTCGTGAAAGTGCAGGGCTCAGTGAACGCCGACGGCCGCACGGGCAGCGCGAGCAGCGTCACTTACGACGACGAAGTGGAGGGCCGCGTCGAAGATCTTGCCACTGATGCGGGCGACCCATCGATCAAGACGTTTACCGTCATGAATACCATGGTTCGAGTCGATCAGAACAGCACCAACTTCGACGGCGAAGACGATGCCGCTTTTAGCTTCGAAACGATAATGAACGGCGACAACGTGGAAGTCAGTGGTGAGTATGACGGCGACGTTCTGGTTGCATCGTACGTTGAGAAACAGGATTCGGCAGATGATGATTTTGAAGTCAAGGGTACCGTCACCGAGTATGACGATGCCGATCACTTTGTGCTCGTACTGAAGAATGGCAGCACATTGGACGTAACGTTGGCAGCTGGCGCCGAGATACCGTCTGTCGGCATCGCGAACGACCAATACGTCGAAGTCGAAGGCACTATTCCTGATCCCGTAGGTTTCCCGGACTCCATTCTGGCTACCAAGGTCGAACTCGAGGATGACGATCACTTCGGCGATGAGGACGAGGACGAAGTAGAAATCAAAGGAATGCTGAACTACAACGCTGACACTGAAACCTGGTCCGTCAGGGACGTGGTAATCGCCTTTAACGACAACACCGAGTACAAACCCGAAAGCCTTATGGACAGCATAGCCGATGGTTCCGCCGCCGGTCTTACCGTCGAAGTCGAGGGTTTTTATCTCGAAGAGGTATTGCAGGTCGAAGAGATCGAGCTCGAGGAAGATGAGCTCGAGTTCAAGGCTGATGCCACGGTTCTCGAATCGACAGGACCGAGGGATGGCAGCATCCAGCTTTCGTTCGGCATGGCCATGGGGACGGTTGACGTTATCGTCAACAGCGAAACGATGTTCCGTGACGACGAAGCCATGAACCATTTCGATCTTGACAGCATTGTGGACAGTGCGAAGGTCGAGGTCGAAGCACGATGGGCAGATGATGGTTCAATCATCGCCTCGTCGCTGCATCTCGAGGACGACATGGGCTACGAAATAAAGGGCCCGCTTGATGCCATCGATGACGTGTCTCTGACCGTACTCAACGTCATCTTTAGCGTGAATGAGAATACGTTCTTCGAAAACGGGGTCCCCATCGACGGCGACTACGTTGAAGTTGAGGACGAGGACGCGGATGGTTACGCCGATTCCGTGGAGATTGAAGACTAAGAACTGGCAAGGGACGGCGAAGTGCCCCGGGAGCGTGACCTATCGGTCGGTTCCCCGGGGCTTTTACTGTCATGGAGGGCAAAACATCGAGTGATGAGTTGTGCCTACCAACATCAAGTGGTTTCCAGAGCAAGCATTCGGGGAACAAGCTGAAGCGCGAACGACCGTTCCACTGCAAACACAGCAAAATGCCATAACGTACATCTATTCGATACTCAAAGACCCGCTTGGCGCCCCTAACAGCACATGGTCGAAAAATCGTGGGTCGGCTCAATGCGCAGCTTCAGGGTGCCCCTCGAGCGAGGTGATGCCCAAGTGGAAACGTGTGCCTATTAGACGCACGAAGTGCGCCCTTTAGGGTGAGGGAGCAACGCGCCCGCGGACAACATCTACAAACGAATCACGACTGAGCTCAACTCAGTCCGGCGAAATTCCGGCAAAGCCTATTCTTGGTCGATTGGAGAATGCCTAATCGCGACACCTGTCTCCCGAATCCAGATCTTGGATGTTAACTGAATAGTTTTTGTTGATCGATCAGGAGGCGTCCATGGACAATAGTGCAGCACTGTGCATAACGGTGCCGGACTGACTCCCGCAAAATCCCAGCAGTCATTGACGGTCGCTATGGTTCAAGCTGGACCGTGCTGACGAAGGCGTGATCATTCCGCGTGTACCCTAAGCGATTTGCCGACGTCATCGAGGATGCGACGCAGCTGATCATAATCCGGATGACGCACCCGGAGCCACGCGTTTGCCATGTAGCCGGCCTCGACCGGCTGTGTCGGTGTGCCCGGATCGGGTAGGTGAGCCGCTACGATGCAGTCGCCGTATTGCTCGTGGATTCGGTCGACTCCCGAATAACCGCTGATGCGGCCGTCCCGGTCCGGCCGCAAAGCGATCATCCCGGCCGCATAACGGCGCGATGGCGGCGTGTGCGTGTGGCCGTGCGTCAAGGCATAGGCCCACTCGAAATACAGATCGAACTCGTTCGCGGCGTTGTAAACATCCCACTGGCCAACGCCGGGCGGGCGACAGCCGATCTCCGAGAACTTGAGGCCCTTCGGTCCAAAGAACCACTCCATATGGGTTGCCGACGTGCCTATATCGAGAATCTTGATGACTTTGCGCGTCATTTCGCGCGCCTCCTCGTAGCCTGGCGCATCGATGCGGTTTGTGGTCACCATCTGAGGTGAAATCCAGCGTTCGCGCATCGCCTCGAGAACGTTCGGATAGTAATGAGTGATGAACTCGTGCGTGACGTCCCCGCCGATTGTCAATGTGTCGATGTAGCCTTCGTGTCCTTCGATGAATTCCTCGACGGCAACCGCATTGCCGTCCGCTAGCCCACACTCGTTGATGACACTTTCCAGGCTTTTCGCGTCGCGCACTTTGTAGGTCCCTGACGCGCCCGCTCCGGCCGGCGGTTTAATGATCAATGGTAAGCCGACGGCAGTGGCGAAGTCGCGCGCATCCTGTGGCGTTTCCGCGCGTGTCGATTGCGCGCAGGGAATCCCGGCCTGGCGCAGCACCTCTTTCATCGCCGGTTTGTCACGGCACAGGAATGCGGTCCTGGTCGACGTGCCCGGAATTCCGGTCGCCTCGCGGACCGTCGCCACGGGCATGATATGGGCTTCAATTGTTGCCTCGAGGCGATCGACCCACACTTGTCCCTGGATCAACTGCACGGCTTTGAGTAGCGACGGCTCATGGACGACCGAGCGCACCTGAACGTAATCGTGTAACCAACCTTTGACCTCTGTATCGAGGTAATCGAGCGGTCGCTCGCCGATGCCGATCACGTTCGCGCCAGCAGCGTGCAGCGCGCGCACGAACTCGCGTTGATTGTTCGGAAACGACGGCTCAATAAAGATAACGTTCATAAGCCCGATAAGCGGCGGAATCGATTCACGTACTGCCCCCCCTGACGTTCCCAGGAAAAATCCATTGCCATGCCATTACGCATGATTTTTTGCCAGAGCGGCCGGTCCTCGAAGAGTTCGAGCGCCCTCTTTATCGCCCACACAAGACCCGCTTCATCGTAGTCGCGGAACAGAATTCCGGTGCCGGTTCCGGCAGCAGAATTGACGAGCTGCACCGAGTCGGCGAGGCCGCCGGTTTCACGAACGATCGGTATCGTGCCGTATTTGAGACTGTACATCTGATTGAGGCCACATGGTTCATAAATTGACGGCATCAGAAACATGTCGCTGCCTGCTTCGATCCAGTGTGCGAGCTTCTCGTTGTAGCCGCGATAAAAGCTTACACGACCGCGTGCCGCTCGCTGCAAGGATTCGAAGAACAGTTCGAAGCGTGACTCGCCGCTGCCCAGCACGGCGAGCGAAAAATTGTTTCGTGCCAGAAGCGCGGGCAGGACGCGCTCCATCAGATCGATGCCCTTCTGGCCGGCGAGCCGGCTGACGAAGCCGACCAGCGGTTGATCCGCGCCGCCGGCGAGGCCAAGTTGGCGCATCAGGTCCTGCTTGCAGACGGCCTTGCCGCTGAGGTCGTTGCTCGAAAACATCTGCGGTATCAGCGCATCCGTTTCTGGGTTCCACTCGTCGTAGTCCACGCCATTGAGAATGCCGAGCAACACATCGCTACGCGCCCTGAGGATATCGTCAAGCCCCATGCCATATTCGGCACCCTGGATCTCGCGCGCGTAGGTCGGACTTACCGTCGTCAACAGGTGTGCGAACAGGAGTCCGGTCTTCATAAAGTTGACGCGCCCCTGGGCAAGGTCGTCCTGGTGCAGGTGATGTTCGTCGTTGCCGAGATTCAGGTCACCGATGATATCGGCGCTGAAGATGCCCTGATAGCCGATATTGTGAATCGTCAGCACCGAGCTCGTGGCGGCAAACAGCTTGTCCCACGAGTAGATCGTGCGCAGGTAAAGCGGGATCAGCGCCGTATGCCAGTCGTGACAGTGGAAAATGTCCGGCGCAAAGTGCATGTGCTGACACATCTCGATCGCGACATGAGACAACAGGAGGAATCGCAAGTGCTCGTCAGCAGCGGACGTATACAGCGTCGGGCGGTCATAAAGAACCGGGCAACGGAGCAGGTAAACCGGCAAACCGCTGGCGCGCAGAATTACCCGGTCGATGGAGTACTCGATATTCCACGGGCCGATCCTGACCGACAGGTTTTGCAGATTCGAAATGGGCTCGATTTCGAGATGCTCGCGACTGATGCTCGAGTAGAACGGCATCAGCACACGAATATCGTGGCCTTCACGATACAAGTAGGCCGACAGTGCGGCACTGACGTCAGCAAGGCCGCCCGACTTCGCAAGTGGCGCCAGCTCGGCCGTTGCGAGGCAGATCTTCAGTTTGTCAGTCGCCGCCATTTTTGGCACTTCGTTGAGCACTCCGGAATGCTATTCTACTTCGACACGCGCGTGTTCTGCTCGATCAGGTTCAATCGAAGATTCCTGCAATGAATGTACTGCTCATTTCTCCCGGCTACCCGGCGGATATACCCGAATTCGCTCGCGGACTCGCGGCGTGCGGTGCGCGTGTCTACGGCGTTGGTGACCAGCATGTCGGGAGTCTGCCGGAGCTGGTGCGCCGCTCACTATCGGAATATGTGCAAGTGTCTTCGCTGTGGGACAGCGGCCGGGTCGTCGGGGAATTGCAGGAACAGCTCCGCGGCCATCAGCTCGATCGCATCGAGTGTCTCTGGGAGCCCGGCGTCATACTCGCTGCCGAGCTGCGGGATCACTTTGGCGTGGCCGGACTCAGCGTCGAGCATGCGCAACTGTTCCGTGACAAGGAAGCCATGAAAGTCGCGCTCGACAAAGCCGGCATCAGGACGCCGCACCACGTCGCGGTCGACAGCGTCGCGGGTTGCTGGGACGCGGTCGAAGAGATCGGGTTCCCGATAATTTTGAAGCCGATTGACGGCGCGGGCTCGGCGGACACCTACCGCGTAGCGTCGAGAGAAGAACTGCGGGCCGTTCTACCGCGCCTGCGCCACGTGCCGAAAATCAGTGTAGAAGAGTTCATCGACGGCGAAGAATACACATTCGATGCCATCACAATCGACGGGGAAATCGTTTATCACAACATCGCCTGGTATCGACCGCGACCGCTGATTGCACGCAGCAACGAATGGATCAGCCCACAGGTGATCGCGCTGAGGGAGGTCGACGGGCCGGAGCTCGCCGACGGCGTGCAGATGGGTTTTGACGTCATCAAGGCCCTGCAATTCGACACCGGCTTCACGCACATGGAGTGGTACCGCAAAGCCGATGGCGAAGTCGTATTCGGCGAGATCGGCGGACGGCCTCCGGGAGCACACCAGGTCGATCAAATGAAGTACGCGTGTGACTTCGACGTTTTCAAGGCCTGGGGCCAGGCGATTACCCAGGGTCGTGTCGAGGAACGCTTCGAACGTCGTTACAACGTGGCCACCATCTTCAAACGGGCGCGCGGCGTAGGCCGCATTACGTGCATAGAAGGTACCGAATCGCTGCAAGCGCGGTTTGGCGAACACGTGGTCTGGAATACGCTGCTGCCACCCGGCACGCCACGACGGGACTGGCTCAAGACGCTGGTTTCGGACGGCTTCATCATGCTGCGTCATCCGGATCTCGATGAGACCCTCGCGATGGCCGATGCCGTGGGTTCTGATCTTCAGATGTACGCCGAGTAGCTCGGTTCAGGCGAATTCGTCGAGGTATTTTGGCAGCATCTCGCGCCAGGTCTGCCAGTCGTGATGATAGTGCGGCCCCCAGGGATCGACACGATTCGGTATGCCCTTCGCACCGAGCACCCGCGCGATGCGCCAGGATTCACCGATGTCTTCGTAATCGCCCTCGCCGCAGGGCAGCAGGATGAGTCGCTTCCGCAGCATCTCGAGCAGTTCGCCTTCCAGGCGTGGCAGATAGTGCAGCGGCGACGAGAAATAGAAATCGTCGTTGAAGCGTCCCTCGAGATACTTGGAGAGATCGAAAGTCCCGCTCATCGCGATGGCCAGTTTGTACACATCGGGATGACGGCATACTGTCGCTACCGCGTTGAAAGCACCGATCGACGCACCGGCCGTGACGATTTCGATGTCGTCCGACGCGCAGTCATTGCGTATTGCCGGCGTAACTTCCGAATAGATGAAAGTGTCGAAGCAATTCTGCAACTTCGAACAGTACTCAGCGGAATGATGACCGGCAAACCACGCTTTGCCCGCAATGCTGTCGGTTGAGTACACCTTGATGCGGCCGGCCTCCAGCAAGGGTTGCAACGCGCCGATCAGATGGAAGCGCTCAATCTCTTCAGCGTCGCCGCCCGCCGTCGGGAACAACAGGACAGGCGTGCCGAAACGCCCCCAGCGTACAAGCTGCACTTCCTGTTCTACATTATGGGAATACCAGCGAGTTACGTCCTTCATGGCTGGGAACCGGTGCCGCCTTCGAGTTGCCGCCAGTGCTGAATTCGACTCCAGAACAGCTCGGTGAAGTCGTCGTGCTCATGATCCGGATACAGCGCTTCCACCTTTTCTCTGATTGCGTCCCTGACGGGCTCCGTCGCAAAATAGTGGAGTGCCACTTCGTCCAGATGACCGAGATGCCGGTCGCAGAATTCCTCAAAGCGGTCGGTATCGAAACGCCGGCGCGCAATGCGTACATAGTCTGCGAGCTTGTCCTCGAACGGCTTGTCCTCGTCGGCGACGTCGTAGTACTCGCGCCAGTTGAGATTCGTGCTCATGTTCCGCCTGGTTGCCGCACAGAAGATGGACCAGCGCAGATTCGCCTTGATCATCCACGGAAAGTGGAAATGCAATGAGGTCACTTGCGAATCGGGACAGGCGTTGGCGAAATCGATCGGGTGCCATACGCCATCGCTCAACAACGACTCGCAGGAGTTGAAATCCCAGCCGAAAAACGAATTGATCACCATCGTTACATCGGTCAGGTACTGTTCGTCCTCTGCCGAAAGGAAGTCGACATCCGTCCGATAGCGGTCATGCAGTGGTGCGTCCGGATCATAATTGACACAGCGGAACTGGGGGCCAAGGCCAACGCAGCGGACGAAGCCTTCGAACGGGACGACTCCTTTCTGCAGATGCATCACCTGCGTGCCGCTCGTATTGTAGGCGGCGCGCAACGAGTCCTGATCCTTGATCGCCGAGACGCCCACCCAGCCGCCGCCATCGTAGGGTTTCATGAATAATGGGTAGCCGATCTGATCGCCAATCTCGCCAAGGTCAAACAGCTTCGCGTAGCGCTTCAGTGTTGACTGGAGATCCGGTGACTCTGCATAAGACTTGGGCGGAAGCAGCCAGGTAGTCGGCACGGGCAACCCGAGTCGCATCATCGCGCAATAGGTCGTCAGCTTCTCCATCGATTGCAACGTCCACGGATTATTGAATACGTAGAGGTCGTCCATAAGGATGGCCTTCTTAATCCATTCGCGCGAGGTGTGATACCAGTGCGTCAAGCGATCGATAACGACATCGTATTTGCACGGTTGCTGCAGGTCGAACGGTTCGATGTGCACGCGCTCGACGTCGAACGTTATCGTGTCGCGGCCGTCGGTTATCGCGAGGTCGAGTTCTTTAAGCAGGCCCTCGTAGCAAATGGGCCAGCAAATGTCGGCGCCGAGGGACAGGCCGATTCGTCGTGTCTTGTGCGCCACTGTCTGATTATCCTTATTAGTTAGCGGTTCTGACTAACAGTATAGGCGAACCTGCAGGGGGGGCGGGTTACTTGCGATCACTCGTACACCATCCATGCCGGCCCGGGCATTAGCCACGACAGGCCGATGCGCAGGCGATCACGCCAGTTTTCCCAGTTGTGGGCATCGCGCGCTTCTTCGAAGCGTAAATCCACACCTTTCGCCTGCAGATGCGGTACCAACGAGCGGTTCTCATAGATTAGCGACTCATACATGCCGCAGCTCATGAATACCCGATCCGCGGGACGGCCGGGTTGCTCGCGAAACTCGTTCATGAACCGTACGACGGGATCGAAAACCGGCCCGCGTTGGTGGCGCCCGATGTCGCTGAATGCAAAGGAGCCGGATTGCAGCAGCAGTGAACCGAAATGCTCGGGAAAGCGCCACGCCGCGTGCAGCGACGCTACGCCGCCGAAGCTGGCCCCCATGAGACAGCGCGCATCGGCCGCATTGCGCAGCGGGTAGGCATCATTCATAGATGGCAGCAGGTCTTCGACGAGGAAGCGGGCATGGCGGTCGTCGCCACCGTACTCCTTGAGCCGATCGGGCGACTGAATCAATGCGGCGATGACGGACGGTATTTCCAGTCTGTGTGTCAGGTTGTCCAGCACCGCCTTGAGATCGGCGTAGTGCAGGTAATCGACACCGTCGTGCACGACTAGTAACGGATAGCGACGGTTGCTGCGAAACGTCGCCGGCAAGTACACCTGTATCTCCCGGGACTCCTGGAACACGCGGCTTTCGACTTGCCGACTTTGCAACGAGCCCGCGCGAGCAACTGGATCGTGCAGGGTCCACTTTGGTCGTTCATAGCCGAATGCCTGGCAGACCGAGTTTGCACCGAACGGATCGTGAGCGATCACGTCGTTCAGGGGGTCGAGGATGAGTTCCTTCGTGCCGCTCGTAATGACCTCGAACTTGTATTCGATCCGCGATCCCTTCGGTAATTCGATCGTTGTCGCCCACAGGTCCGTACCCGGCAAGGCCTGGAATGGCTGTGCCGTATCCAGGCCGGAAATCCAACAGCGCAGGTACACTTCGTCAGCCGTGCCGCGGAAGACGAACGTGACATCCGGGCCGTCGACGAGCGGAAAGTCCAGCTCCCCGATCAGGGCGTCAATGTCGGCCGGCTCCGGTGTCCCCTTGCGGAGAAGTTTGCGTAGCGCCGGGTTCATGCCGCGCGAACTCGCTTGAACCTTCCGTCACGTGTAATACGCTTTGCCGCTTCGCTGTCACACAGAGTCTTCCCCTCAAACAACAGAAGTGAACCGTTGTCCAGGGTCATGCAGGCAGCCGGGGCGAAACGCCGGCTGAACAGGCTGGTTCGCACCGATTCCTTTGCCCGCAATCGCCTATTTGCATCTGGCAACAACACGATTCCTGGCAACAATCCCATGCCTTGGCCGACTATCTCCGGGTCGCGGCGACCCTGCGGCATGCGATCGTGGAAAAGCACGATGTGATCACAAAGCACCATCGCCCCGGCGGACCAGGCGATGATGTTCTTGCGCCGCAGGTGCCGATCGAGCCCGTACAAGCGCAGGCGATTCACCAGGACAATCACATTGCCGCCGGTGATCAGAACCGTTTTGAAACGCGATAAGTCGTCCTCGATTGCGGCAGCGTGCTCTGCGAGGAGGGTGTGCGAGTCTGCGTTAAATACGCTGTCGAATCGGCTGTGCAACTTCTCTACCTGGCCAAGGTGATGCCGATCGAGCGCGCGCAACTGTGAAATCGCATGACGACGTTCCGCTGCCACGATGGTCGGGTCGCCCTCGGTGTGCAAAGTCTGTCGGGCTGCGACCATCAGATGCTCGAGGCGCATGCGATACAAACGCTGCTGCTCCTTGAGCCGATCCTGTCGCAGTCGATACGCTTCGTGCAAGCGTTCGTCCGCGGCAAACAGCCCTTCCGTTCTCTCATAAATGCGCAGGTCAGAAAGGGGATTCTGCACCAGGCGCTGCACGTCATCGATGTCACCCTCGGCTTCCTGCCATGCGGCCGATATGACGCCGATCGGACCATCGCCAATTCCGGACCGTGCCACAGCACTGTCGAGATTGACGACAGGGCGCTGCGGTCCGAGTAGCAGTCGGAGAGGCACTTCAGGACTCATTGGAGCTCTACACGAATAGTACTCACGATCTGCTGCAGCGCATGCTGCACGATGTCGGTATCCGGGTGGCGAACAATAATGTAGCCGTCACCTTCGTAGCTGTCGCTGGGTGGCTGCCCTTCGAGCGGAAGTTTTGCCTCAACGACAATCGAGCCAAAGCGCCGCTGTACTTCGTCAACTCCGGCTATGTTGCCGACGCGGCCGCAACCCTGCCCGCGAATGTACGCCGCACCAGCCGCATACCGGCGACGTGGTGGGTCAAATTCTCCGAACACCATCAGGTGTGGCCACGCTGCATAAAAATCGATGTCGTGAGCATACGACAACAGTGTCGAAAACTGTGCTCCAGGCGGGCGTGCGCCGACCTCGGAAATAGCGATACTACCGTCCGCAAGCCGAAACCACTCCATGTGGCTCAGTCCGGTTTGCAGCCCAAGTGCTTCGATAGCCGCAAACCCGGACTCGCGAATCGGGTCGAACTCAGCGCCTTCGATGTCGCGGGGTAGCAGCACGCACCACTGAATCCAGTCGTTCTCGAGGACTTCCAGCGGCGACGGCATGTATCTGGATATCGAATGCCAAACGGGCCGGCCGTGCACAAAGACGCTGTCGAACGAGTGTTCCGTGCCGCGCACAAATTCCTCGAACAGTGCCGGATGGTCAGGATTTGGCGGATAACGCTGCAGCCAGTGACCGAGATCATGCGGCTGGTCGAGTCTGAAGGTGGCTTTTCCACCGGCGCCATCAGGAGGCTTCACAATCACCGGGAAGCCGACACGCTGCGTGAATGACTCTGCCGATTCGCGATCTCCGACAAGCTCATGCCGGGCACACGGCACGCCTGCCGCGCGCAAAACGTCCTTCATTCGCGACTTGTCGCGGAAGTTTCTCGCCGCTATCGACGAAATGCCATCGATGCCAAGCGCTTCCCTGGCCAACGCCAGCGGTACTTGCAGCTGCTCGAGTGCCGCAATGTAGGCCACAGCATTGCCAAACCGGTCTTGCAATCGCCTGGCGGCATCGACCAGCTGCTGGGGATTGAGTGCGTCGGCAACACGCCAGTGCCCGGCTATTCTGGAGCGAAGGTCTGCCGGCAAGCGCTCCTCGGGATCCTGACTTACGACTGTCAAGGCGACATCCGGTAAACGGCACGCGCCGCGCAGGAAGCGCACGGTCGCGTCCATAAAAAAGGGCGCCGCGAAAATAACGTGCTGTGTCATTTTCCAGGGTCATTTGGTCGAGCGGTCACTGATTATCCCGATAAAAGCAGAGTCCTATACGGAGCATAATCTCATAATCGCGAAATCGATTTTGGCGGCTTTCGTTGGAAGCGAGTGCTTGAGAGGTTCCTGCAGCTGCAATGTCGACAGGCAGGTTGGGTCGGAACCTGCCGTACTCAGGCAGGGGCTTCAATAGCCACGATCGGAACTTATATATTTGTTCTAGGAGAATTGCGGGAACAGCTGACCGTGGGCAGGGGTCTCCCGACAGGTACGCTGTGCCAGCCGATTGCCGCGGTGCACCGCGAGTACGGTTCGATCCGAGACCAGCTCAGCTGGTCGACAGACGCGCAAAGCGCGGGGCAGCGAAGCTGCCGGTCAATCAATCCTGTCGGGCGTAAATCGTTAGGCCACGGCCCTGCAGTGTTACGATCACAAAATGGACGCTCCTCCGCCGACAATTGATCCGAACAGCGCGCATGATAGCTCGTTAATCGACTGGCTCTTGACGCTGTCACCTGAGCAGAGGCTTGTTGAACTGGAGACGCGCGTCGATTTTTTCTTATCGCTGCGTGTGAACAATGAATCCGAGCTTTCGCGAAATCCTGAGAATACTCAACAAGCACGAGGTTGAGTACATCGTAGTTGGCGGTGTCGCGGCTGTAATTCACGGCGTGCCTGTAGCGACGTTTGAACTCGATGCGTTGATTCGACTCAGTGAGGCGAACGCCAGCCGCATGATGGCGGCGCTCGAGGAGCTTGACGCACGCTATCGAAAACACCAAACGACGATCCGGCCGACTGAAAAAGATGTGCTGGCGGGCGGCCACCTTTTGTTGATGACATCTGCAGGCCCGCTGGACATTCTTGGTTTCGTCGGTGACAACAATCGATACGAGGATCTGGCAATCTCTACCAAGGAGATAGAGATGAGTGTCGGCAGATTTCGCGTACTGGATCTCGAGGATCTCATTCGACTGAAGCGGGAGACGGGCCGGCCGAAGGATCTAGCTGTCCTGGAACTCCTGGAAGAGGTTCTACGGCGCAAGAAAAGCTAGCGTAGCGACGTCTGCCTCCCGAAGGCATTTGAATATCCCGGTCGCAATTCTCGAACTACATAGTTGAATGACGACGAGGAGTGGGTGATACCATCTCCCCGCGCTCATTCCGGACCCTCAGAAAAATGCTCGAACAACTCGGCACCATTCACCCCCTCCTTCCTCCTGGCGTGGGCCTGCTGGCACTGCTCGCAGGTGCGGTCATCATCAATTTGATCGTAAAGCAGGTTTTGGTTCGCGCCGTCCGCGCGTTCGCCAAGCGGTCCAGTGCATCCTGGGATGACGCGCTGGTTGCGCACAACGTCTTCGGTCGTCTCGTGCAGGTTGTGCCGGCGCTAATTGTATTCATCGGCGCGCCGTTCGTCCCCGACTTGCCCGAAGGCGGTGTCCAGCTCATACGCAATGTCGCGATGGGCTACATGGTATTGATGTTGACACTGGCGCTGACTGCCATGCTCAGTGCGGCAAACACGATCTACGCGGCCTTGCCAGTGGCCAAGGAACGTCCGCTAAAGGGATTCGTGCAGCTCGTGCAGATCGTCGTTTGGATTGTCGGCGGCTTGTTAATCGTAGCGACGGTACTGGACCGCTCACCACTGTTGCTACTCAGCGGTTTCGGCGCGATGACCGCGATCTTGCTGCTGGTGTTCAAGGACACGATCCTGTCGCTGGTTGCCAGCGTGCAAATTACCGCGCAGGACATGGTCCGCGTGGGCGACTGGATCGAAATGCCACAGTTTGGTGCGGACGGCGACGTGGTTGATGTGCAGCTTCACACCGTCAAAGTGCAGAACTGGGATAAGACGATTACTACAATCCCGACGCACCGGTTAATCACTGACTCGTTCAAAAACTGGCGCGGCATGTCGCTGTCGGGCACCCGGCGGATCAAGCGCGCCATCTATATTGATGTGTCCACGATCCGCATGCAGACGGAAAACGAAGTTGATCATTTCACGCGTTTCGCGCTGCTGAAAGAATACATCAAGAACAAGGAACAGGAGCTGGCCGACTACAACGCGGCCCTCGCTACCGAGGTGGACGCGAAAGTAAACAGACGGCGACTCACGAACGTCGGCACCTTTCGCGCGTACTCGTACAACTACCTGAAGAATCACCCGAAGATCCACCAAGGCATGACGCTGATTGTCCGTCAGCTCGGCCCTGGGCCCGAGGGACTGCCGTTGGAGATTTACTGCTTTACGAACACGACCGAATGGGCCGTCTACGAAGACATCCAGTCGGATATCTTCGATCACTTGATGGCAATCGTGCCGGAATTCGGGCTGCGCCTGTACCAGAAACCAGCGGGATCAGATCTGGCGAACCTCAGGCAAATTGGTCGGGGTGAGAGGATTTGAACTGTACTAGTAGTACGCTGAATCAATCGGATGGTACAGAGTTTCGATTGGGTGGCCCCTGCCTCCCGAATCCAGATCTCGGCACTGACTCCCGCAAGAATCCCGCAGTCAAATTGCAGGTCGTTTTTAGATGATGACCAACGATCTGGTTAGTGACCAACTACCTGCTGGTACTCTCACGCGCTCTGGCAAGCGGGAAGCTACATGATGTTCATCGGTCGAAAGCGAAGCGCGCACGTGGTCCCCATTTACAAGCTCCTTTCCTATCGGTATTTGATGCAATGTTCCCGACCTGCGCAAGGCAAGCAGGCATGGCTATTGGACCGTCAATGGCTGGGCCTGGCGCTGCCGTAGAAAGAGAACACTAAGTACTAGCCCGAATTGACCGCAGCCCCGCAGGCGCACATAAAAAGGTCGACAAATTCAAGGCCGAAAAAAAGCGAGCGTTATGTCAATAGCCGACGGCTCCGCCGGCATGGCGAACGCGAACTGAAATTATCGTGCGTGAACGAATAATCAGGGGAAAGCCATGCAGGCTCTGATCAAGTTATCTGCAGTTACTCTTAGTGTTGCACTACTCACACTGGTTTGGGCGCCGTCAGCGTCCGCGAATGCAGACTTCAGTGGATGCGCGGCCTGTCACTCCGATATCGCGGATAAGGGACCCGATCACGACACACATGCCGCACCGTTGAACGGCGACTGCGATGCCTGTCATGGAACCGGAGGTGGAGGAAGAAACAATCCATCTCTGAATAATTGCGTCGGTTGCCACGGACGAGATGCAGACGCGGGTGGGGATGGCCTCTCCGCAGGGCTGGGCCGTGGCCTGCGTCAGCACCACCAAATTAAAGGCGTCACCGGATGCGCTGGTTGCCACTCGGATGTTGCCGGGCCCGTGGGCGTTGGCGAGCACATTTTGCCTTCGCTCTTTTCTTCGGTGGGTCTCGACTCGTGCGACGGCTCGGAAGAGCAGTTCCCGTCGAACTCCGTCAGCCTCGACAATGACGGTGACGGCCTGACCGACGGCGCCGATCCGGACTGCGGAGCTGCGAATACTATACCAACCGCCAATGCGGGGCCGGACCAGGCGGTTAATGTCGGCGATACGGTCACCCTGGATGGCAGTGGCTCAATCGACGACGATGGCGATGCGCTGACGTTCAGCTGGTCGTTGACGGCTCCAGCGGGAAGTGCGGCGGTACTCTCCAACACTGCGACGGTCAGTCCGACATTCATGGCCGATGTGGCCGGAAACTACACGGCCTCCCTCGTCGTTAACGATGGCACGGACGAGAGCGCCGCGGATATGGTGGTGGTCACTGCCGAAACGGTGGTAGTGAATACGCCGCCGGTGGCAAACGCCGGATCGGATCAGACGGTTAACGTCGGCGACACAATTACTCTCGATGGCAGTGCCTCAAGTGATGCCGACGGTGATCCATTAACCTACAGCTGGTCGTTGACCACTCCGGGCGGCGGGGCGACGCTCTCGAACCCGAATGCGGTTGGTCCGACCTTCGTGCCCGATGTCGACGGTATCTACACAGCGACCCTCATCGTCAACGATGGCACGGTTGACAGCACTCCCGACAGTGCCGCCATTACCGCACAGATCGTAGTAGTGAACACGCCACCGGCGGCGAACGCCGGACCCGATCAAACCGTTACTGTGGGCGACACGGTGCCGCTCGATGGTAGTGGTTCCAGCGACGTCGACGGCGATCCGTTGACCTTCAGTTGGTCGTTTACGACCGTTCCGTCAGGTAGTTCAGCCGTATTATCTGCCCCGACCTCAGCCAGTCCGAGTTTCGTAGCCGACGTCGAAGGCGATTACGTCGCGCAGCTCATCGTCAACGACGGCGAATTCGACAGCCCTGCGGATACCGTAATGATCACGGCCCAAATTGTCGTTGTGAACACGGCGCCCGTGGCGAACGCCGGCTCCGATCAGAACGTCGGGGTAGGGGACATTGTGACGCTCGATGGCAGCGGCTCGACCGATGCCGAAGGCGACCCGTTGACCTACGACTGGTCGTTGACTTCCGTTCCAGCAGGGTCCGGGGCAACCCTGTCTGACCCGTCCGCCGTTAACGCGACGTTCGTGGCTGACGTCGCGGGTGACTACGTTGCTCAACTCATCGTTAATGACGGCGAGTTCGACAGCGCGCCGGATCCAGTGATGATCGCGGCCCAGATCGTGGTCCTGAACACTCCGCCGGTAGCAGATGCCGGGCTGGACCAATCGCTGCTCGTTGGTGACACGGCGACCCTCGATGGCAGCGGCTCCAGCGATGCGGACGGCGATCCACTAACCTTCAGCTGGTCTTTGTCGGTCCCGGCGGGCTCTGCGGCAACACTATCTGATCCAGGTGCAGCAAACCCGACATTCGTAACCGACGTGACAGGCGACTATGTCGCACAGCTGATCGTTAATGACGGATTGGATGACAGTACCGCCGACAGCGCGGTTGTCGTAGCCGCCCCGCCGATGGTGAATCAACCGCCTGTGGCAAACGCCGGGCCCGACCATTCGGTCCTGGTGGGCGAAACCGTCACGCTTGACGGCAGTGCCTCGAGCGACCCCGAAAACGATCCGCTAACGTACAGCTGGTCGTTGACGAGCGCCCCGGTGGGTTCCGGGGCAACACTGTCCGACCCGACTGCAATCAACCCGATATTCGCGGCGGATGTGGCCGGTGACTATGTCGTGCAACTCATCGTCAATGACGGCGAATTCAACAGTGCGCCGAATACAGTGATGATTACTGCGCAGGTCGCCGTGACGGGAGGCGAGTTGCTGTACAACCAGAACTGCGGTTTTTGCCATGGCGACCCGATTGTAGGTCCGGCCGTGGACCCGACCTTGGCTGGTTTGCGGCGCGTCACGGGCGCCCGCGTGTGCACGATCGAGGCCTCGATCTTCGGTAACCACGCCGGAAAGCCCAAAGACGTACGTTTTCCTGACGGCGTTCCCGAAATGGCATTCTTGCAGGGCCTCAGCTTTGGTCAGATGCAGGAAATCGCGGATTACCTGAATATTGGAGTTGTTTCGGGCGAGCGCCGCTACGTTACCAACTGTGCAGGATGCCACGGTGACGATGGCAGCGGCGGTTTCGTAGACGAGGACGTTCGCGGCGAGGGCGACGAGACCTGGGAGGCGATTGTCGATGAAGATGTGATGAACTACCTTGGCTGCCTCTCGGGGCCCGATGTCGATCAAATTGCCGCTTTCCTCGATCATCCAGTGGCGAACAACCCGCCGACGGCGAACGCTAACGGGCCATACACTGGTGCCGTCGGGTTGCCGGTGACATTTGATGGCAGCCATTCCGCGGATTCGGATGGCTCGATTGTTGCCTACGTCTGGGACTTCGGTGATGGCAGTACGGGAACCGGCGTGAATCCCGCGCACACTTATTCGAGTGCCGGCACTTTCAATGTCAGCTTGACTGTCACCGACGACGACGGTGCAGCCGACACTGATTCGACGACGGTTGACGTCGCTGTGACCAATACTGCGCCGACGGCCAACGCGAATGGGCCATACAGCGGCACGGTTGGCTCGCCGGTGACATTTGACGGTAGCGCCTCGTCGGATTTGGAAGGAGTAATTTCGTCCTACGCATGGAACTTCGGCGATGGCAGTACGGGGACCGGCGTGAATCCCGCGCACACTTATTCAAGTGCTGCCACCTTCACGGTCACTCTGACAGTAACCGATAGCGGTGGCCTGACCGATAGCGCTACGACGACGGCCGCGATCGCTGATCAGCCAGCGCTTCCGGTGGCAGATCCCAACGGGCCGTACGGCGGTTTCGTCAATGAAGCCGTCACCTTCGATGGCAGCGGCTCGGCGGATCCCGATGGCGGTGCGATCCAGGCCTGGGATTGGGACTTTGGTGACGGGAGCATGGGTACGGGTGAAACCCCGACGCACATCTATGTTGCTGACGGAACGTATGTTGTACAGCTAACGGTTACAGACGACGAGGGACAGATGAGTGCCGCGACGATGACCACCGCTCTCATCGAGATGCGCCCGGTTAACCAGGCTCCCGTTGCCGATGCCAACGGACCGTATTCAGAATTCGTGAACGCAACGATCACCTTTGACGGCTCGGGCTCCAGCGATGCCGAGGATCCGAACACAGCGTTGACGTTTGCCTGGAACTACGGTGATGGCGCCACAGGGTCCGGCCAGAGCTCGGCCCACCGCTACTCTGCTATTGGTACCTATACCGTCACGTTGACTGTGAGCGATAGCGGTGGTCTGTCTGACACGGCAACAACGACCGCTGTAATCGATGATCTGCCGACTGTCGGGGACGGCGAGACGTTGTACAACGCGTGGTGCCTCGGCTGCCACGGAGACTTTGATCAACCAAACCAGGCGTCTTCAATTAAAGTGCTTGGTGCGCGATCGTGTTCCATCGACGCTGCCATCGATGGCAATCCGGCGGCGGGTGGAGACACACCCTACCCGGACGGTGTGCCTGACATGCAATTTATGCAAGGGGTGCTCACCGGCCCGAGCGTCGACGCAATTTCGGATTGGATGAACGGGTCGCCCGTCTCAGGTGTGGAGCGTTACACAACGGCCTGTTCCGGCTGTCACGGCGCCGATGGCAGCGGCGGTTTCGTGGCTGGGGATATCCGTGGGAAGGGCAACAATGTCCAGCAAGCAATCTTGAATGAAGATGCGATGAAGTTCTTGAGTTGCCTGCCAGCATCTGAGGTTACTACGTTTGGTGACTTCCTCGGCAGGGAAACGGTTCAGCCAGTCAGTAGTAGCGGTTCCGGCACGACGGGTCCGACATTCCTGTTGTTGCTCGGTGGGGCGGTGTTCCTGATGCGGCGCCGCAACCGGCTAATTGCATAGAGGTGGTGCCCACCAACACTTTTTTGAAAACCGCTTATACTGCGCTGGTTTGGGAGAATGCGCCAACCAGGACTTGAACCCGACCTTGGCGTGCTTTCCGTCACAGAATGGCTTGTTCTCGGATGCGCCACAGCGACACAGGGTCGCCTTAAGATCCCTTTAATGAATCGATTCGCAGAAGGAAAACTGGTCGGCGTGAGAGGATGGACTCGCGGCTTCGGCACTCGGGCCTTCGGCCCGCACTACGTGCGTCTGTCGGCGCTACGCGCCTCGGTGCGAACCTCAGGCCCCTGCCTCCCGCAAAAGTCCCGCAGTAATAAGCTCCTCCGGCCATGCATCGCATAGCAAAACTGATTCGCCACCCACACTTTCTTAGAGGCGTTCCTGTGCGAGTGACATGGATATAGTGGAAAGTGAGTATAGAACCAGCTCGCCACTGTCCGCAGAATCAGTCAGTTAACTTATCCCAGAAACATCAATTAGCTATGGAATTAGTGTGCCCAGCGGGCAATCTTCCCTCACTCAAGGCGGCCGTCGACAACGGCGCAGACGCGGTCTATATCGGCTTTAAGAACGAAACTAATGCACGCCATTTCGCCGGGCTCAATTTCGATGACAAGCAGATAGAGGAGTGTCTGACTTATGCACGTAGCCATGGAACAAAGGTCTACGTTGCAATCAACACCTACCCGCAGCCGGATAATTTCGCGACGTGGGAAAGAGCTGTCGATCAGGCGGCTGAACATCGCGTAGATGCACTGATTCTTGCGGACATCGGCGTCATGGACTATGCGGCTGAGAAATGGCCCGAACTACGCTTACATCTTTCCGTGCAGGCCTCAGCGACCAGCTATGAAGCTGTGCGCTTTTATGCCGAGCAGTTCGGGGTCAAGCGTGCTGTGATTCCCAGAGTGCTTTCGGTGAAGCAGGTGGAGGCCCTGGTTAACAACTGCCCGATTCCAATCGAGGTATTTGGTTTTGGCAGTTTATGCGTGATGGTGGAAGGCCGTTGTTATCTTTCTTCTTACGCAACAGGGCAGGGGCCGAACACATTCGGTGCTTGTTCGCCGGCAAGCTTCGTGCGCTGGTCCGAAACGGACTCTAAACTCGAGACGCGATTGAATGGCGTGCTGATTGATCAGGTTAATAAGGACGAGAATGCGGGGTACCCGACAATCTGCAAGGGCCGATTCAAAGTTAACGGCGAGACGGGCTATGCGATTGAAGAACCTACGAGTCTGAATACGCTACCCATTCTACCCGATTTGCTAAGAATCGGTGTGGCAGCTATCAAGATCGAAGGACGTCAGCGCAGCCCCGCCTATGTAGCAAAAGTAACCACGGTACTACGCGCCGCAATCGATGCCTGCATGAAAGATCCCGAACACTTTGTGCCGGATCAGGCGTGGCTCGAGCAATTGACATCGGTCTCAGAAGGTGTACAGACGACGTTGGGTGCGTACCAGAGGGAATGGCAGTGAGTACTGCAAGTACACGCATGCGTCTTTCTTTGGGACCGATTCAGTACCACTGGACAAAGGAGAAGATGTTCGACTTTTATCGCGCGATTGAATCCGCGCCAGTGGACATCGTTTACCTGGGCGAGACCGTTTGTTCCAAGCGGCGTTCCTTTAATCATAAGGACTGGATTCAGGTAGCTGAGCGCTTGCGAGATGCGGGCAAGGAAGTCATTCTATCGACTCTCGCCCTTCTTGAGGCCAGTTCCGAACTTGGCCTCGTGCGCAAACTATGCACTAACGGTAGTTTCGCGATCGAGGCAAACGATATGTCGGCGGTACAAATGCTTGCCGGCAATTCGGACTTCATCGGTGGGGCATCACTCAATATCTACAATCCAAGGACCTTGAGAAAGCTGGTTGGCATGGGTCTGATTCGATGGGTTATGCCGGTCGAATTATCAAAAGGCGTACTCGCCGGTTTTCTGAAAGAGATGCCTGCTGGCATCGAGTCTGAAGTATTTGCCTGGGGCAGATTGCCATTAGCCTATTCCGCGCGCTGCTACACGGCTCGCGCGCACAAAGTGCCAAAGGATGCTTGTGAGTACTGTTGCGTCGACTACCAGGATGGACTGATG
>Ga0255052_10000392_pt1 | contig 35746 bp, 17 predicted proteins | sample JV7_2_21_MG_FD_188632 | JGI IMG/M metagenome (GOLD analysis project Ga0255052, IMG submission 188632) | Seawater microbial communities from Jervis Inlet, British Columbia, Canada - JV7_2_21 | ecosystem: Environmental > Aquatic > Marine > Inlet | place: Canada: British Columbia | collected...
TAAAAGCGACGAGAGCGATGAAAAGGTGGAAGCCAGGAAACTTGGCGTCGACGGATTCTTCGCGCGGAGCAAATTCAATCATGACGCCCTGATCATCGCGCTCGGTCGTATCCTGGTCTCACAACAGCAAGTCTCCTCGACGGATTCGCTTTTTGTGGGTGACCTGGCAACGGGATTGCACCCGTTGGTCAAGGGGTATCGATTCATCGAAAAACTCGCTGTGAGTGAGCATTCCGCGGTTTACCTCGCCGAGGATGAGTCAGCCGGCATGAACGTCGTTTTGAAAGTTCTGCGCGAGGCGCCTTATCCGTCCAACGGCATTGGCGCATTCGATCGGTTTTTGCAGGAATACGAATTGATTGCCGAACTCGAACACCCGAACATCGTCAGGATCTATGATCTCGGCGTGAGCGACGATCACGCTCATATCACAATGGAGTATCTTTCGGGCGGCGACCTGCGACAAACAATACGAAACGGCATCGACGAACGGGATGCAGTAGGCTACATCGGGCAGATTGCGAGCGCCCTGGCGAAGTTACACAGAGTCGGTGTCCTGCATCGTGACTTGAAACCCGGCAATATCATGCTGCGCGACGACGGCAGTATCGCGCTGATTGATTTCGGCCTGGCCAAACGCATGCGTCTGAAACTGGAGCTGACCGACCACGGCGAGATATTCGGAACGCCGTACTACATGAGCCCTGAGCAGGGACACGGAGACGAAGTCGACGCGCGCAGCGACATCTACAGTCTCGGTGTAATTTTTTACGAAATGCTAACGGGCAAAAAACCCTACCTGGCAGACAATGCCATGGGCATTATTTACAAACACAGCAACGCGCCGTTACCCGTGTTGCCGAGTCAACTTGCACAGTATCAGGTAGCCATGAACCTCATGCTGGCAAAAAACCCGGGCGACAGACTGCAGACCGCGGACGAGGTCTCTAATTGGTTGTGACACACGGGCTTCCCGAACCGATAAATGCATTTTTTGATACGCCAACACCGGCCGCTTGGGTAAAGGAGGCCTGCAACCGCCTGCCGGAATTATTGCTCGACCACGCGAACTGTGAACTCAAGGCCGCATCGACCGCCCTGGGATTCATCTATCGCTATTCCGATCGAAGCGCACTGTCCCATCGCATGTCTCGCCTCGCACGCGAGGAACTGCGCCATTTCGAGCAGGCCAAAGTGCTCATGGATGAAATGGAAGTGCCGTTCGAACGACTTTCGGCCTCACGCTATGCCGGCCAACTTCGCCAGGCAGTCAGGCGGGAGGAGCCCGGTCGTCTTCTTGACATGCTGCTGGTCGGCGCATTGATCGAAGCGAGGTCGTGTGAACGATTCGCAGCACTCATCCCCCATTTGCCAGAATCCCTGAGCAGATTTTATGCAGGATTGCTTTCCTCGGAAGCACGCCATTTCGAGCACTATCTCGAGTTTGCCAGAATAGAAGTAGATATTAGCGAAGAAGACTTCGACGAACGTCTGGCGGAACTCAAATCACTGGAAGCGAGACTGATCTCGGAGCCGGACGATCAGTTTCGGTTCCATAGCGGTGTCCCGGCCTGAGCGAGGCAGAAACCCTCAATCGTCGTAAACAACCCTCGACGCTTTCTTGATCACGATCGGTACCACCGGAACGTCCGTCTTGAATTTTCCTCCCGGCCCGGTTTGAACCACCGCGATCTTGTCGACTACGTCCATGCCTTCGATGACGTACCCAAATACGGTGTAGCCCCAACCGTTCGGATTGGGATCCAAACGCGTATTGAATGCGATATTGATAAAAAATTGCGCACCCGCCGAATGCGGGTCTGAGGTCCGCGCCATCGCAATCGTGCCGTAGACATTACTCATGCCATTTCCGGATTCATTCGGAATCGTGTTACCGGACTCCCTTTCTTTGAGATCGGGCATGTATCCGCCTGCCTGAATCATGAAATCGGGTATTACGCGATGAAATATCGTTCCGTCGTAATACCCGCTATCGACCAGGGACAAAAAATTCCGCACGGTTATCGGTGCACGCTTACCGTCGAGTTCCATCACGAAAGACCCCTCCGTCGTTTCGAACTTGACATGAGGGTGTGCAGGTAACCTGTCCTCGGCGGATGCTGCGCACCAGACAGCCAAAATAAGCAAAGTCAGAGTCGTATTTCTCATCGGGATGCCACGTAAATGACGTTCGATCTTCATTTTAGACCAGAATTGACTGATTTCGGGGGCATCCGTATGATCGTGCCCCGCCAAGACAGGGTAAGCTCTGGCTTGGTTGGGTATGGATCTGGCAGCGGGGCATGGCGCAGTCTGGTAGCGCATCTGCTTTGGGAGCAGAGGGTCGGGGGTTCGAATCCCTCTGCCCCGACCATCATCCAGATCCAACGAATTTGTTTTTGAGGAGAACGCTTATAAATTATTGCGCCCGTAGCTCAACCGGATAGAGCATCGGCCTTTGAGTGAGGAGCCTGCATCGGGAAACAGAACCGGTGTAGTGGACTGCACTGTAACGGGGAACCCTTAACAGGTAATGCTGATGGCAATCCCGTGGAAACCTGCGGTCGACCCGTACGATGGTGTAGACTGCGTCCGTGAAAGGGATGCACCACACCAAGGAGAAGGGTGACCTGGGGGTCTTGAAGGCTCAGGTTGATCTGTTCGAGCAAGGATTCACGATTCTTGTGCCCCAGACCGAACATAGTCCGTTTGATCTGGCTGCATACAAAGATGGTGAATTCCGTCGGGTCCAGGTGAAGTATCGATCAATCGATAAATTCGGAAAAGTAGACGTAAAGTTTTCCACGGTTTGGAATGATAAACACGGGACGCACATCGTACCGGTCGACAAACGTGAAATTGACCTTTACTGCATCTATTGTCCCGATACCGATGAGTGCTACTACCTGGATCCGAGCCAATTTGGTTCGAATGCGTCGCTGAGGGTAAAGGCACCCAAGAATAGTCAGGCAAAGCGCGTTAACTTTGCTGCTGACTATCGGAGGGCTCCGTAGAGACTATACGTGCAGCGCCTGAGATGGCGAAGAGATAGTCCAGACCACAAACCCGTAGTGTTGGGGCCGCGAAAGCGGTAGTTGGTAAGCTAAGCCGAGGGTTGCAGGTTCGAGTCCTGCCGGGCGCGCCAGATTCGGACTACAAATAGAAAAATGGTGGGCGTAGCTCAGTTGGTAGAGCCCCGGGTTGTGATCCCGGTCGTCGTGGGTTCGAGTCCCATCGTCCACCCCAGTTCGCCTGCGGCGAACTGACTTGTGCTAATGATCGGTGCGAACTGAGCTTTAGTGTTAGATCAAAAAAACGAGCAAAAAACACGTCGAAAGAACGGGGCCTCTAGCTCAACCAGGCAGAGCAACGGACTCTTAATCCGCAGGTTCGGGGTTCGATTCCCCGGGGGCCCACCATTTACTTGCTCTTAGTATCGAACCGGCCCGTATTGTACGGATCAAAACCGGTGTCTTCCTCAGCATCGCCCGGCGAGTCGGCTTCTGGGTGGGGTGCCTTGCGAGATGCAGTATTCTTGTCTCCAACTGTTCCGATCTTCAAGTTGCCGGTGTCGAAAACACTACTGTCAGCTTGGTCTTCCCAGGAACGGCCAAAGGAAGAATCATCACTACGGTCGGCTTCTGATTCTGATCTGACTTCTGCGCCGACCGGTGCCTGCTCCGATTCATTGACCGTAGATTGTTGTTTCGGGTCTAACTTCAGCCATTTGCGGATGAAATTCATTCCTGTTCCTCATCTGGCAAAGCATATGCATACGCCTGATTACGACATCCTAACCAGTTGATTGGCAGTTGGACCGGGATACCCGTCACATAAATGCTCAAACGAGTCGACGTGCGTTAATGACAACTATCGAAAAATCGTTTTGCCCGCCCAAGTGTGCCCTTGGATGGGACCCAATCCGATTTGTCACAAAGTTTTATGCTATCGGCAGGCGGACGGCAGGTAAGTTTCAGAAATGACGCCACCGGTTGCGCAAGTCCAGCTCACACTTCCCACGTTATTCAACGCTGTCAAAATTACAGTTTCGCCACTGATCTTAGCGTTTGCGTCGTTGCCATATTCTATTGAAATGACGGCGCCGGCGACGGATATCGAATTTACGTAAGTGCCAGTATAGGCACCGGCGACCTCCAAAGCGGCTTCCGCGTTATCGGTTGGGAATGCGCCAGTTTCATTGACGAACGAAGCAACACCCCTCTTGAGGGGACCGGATAAACTCAGGCCTTCAGCAACCTGGGCACGAATCAAGTAGCCCTGATACGCAGACATAGCCATGGAAGCCAAAATTGCAATAATGGCAACCACGATCATCAGTTCGATGAGCGTAAATCCCTGCTGGGCCTTCTTCATCTCGCATCCCTTGAAGCTGACATGCAGTCTTGCAAAAACCACTGGTAATTTCGTCAAACTGCGTCACGACACTGACGTTTGGCGTTAATGCACTTATGTAAGGCAAATGTGCTCGTGCAGGCAACCTCATTGGTCGGTGATCCAGCAGAGATTCCCAGCTTTCATGTTTGGGCCAAGCCAATCGGGGTCCCAATACTTATCGGGCAAACGGCCCAAAAAAAGACTGACTGGGCTAAATGCCCGGCAAGTTCTCAAAAACCTGATCAAGGACACAAAGCGGACCTTAGACTGCACATAATGCTTTAAAACGTGAATTGATTCCTGTCACTATATATTTCAAGTGATTACGTTGAACAAGATGCTGTGAACATCAAAGTTCAACAAACCGGATTCATTCATGGGACAGAAGAAAATTGGCGACTATCTGGATTCCGGGTCCCTCGGGTTATTCGTCCAGCAGATCGTAGACTTTCTCGAGGGCACGATTGCCGTAACAATTCATGATGCGGATGGCCGCCTCGTCTGGGCAATGCCCGAAGAGGGCGATAACGAACGTGACATAGTTGAATCAGTCGTCCGGGAGCGAATTGAGGGTCCCGGGTTCAGTGAGCAATTGGACGACCAGAAACTTGTCTATATTTTCTATCTGGATTGTGAGGAGTCGGACGACCTGACGGGGACTTTGAGCGTATTGGTCGAGTCCGCGCGTTCGACCAGTTTTGAATTCGCGTATCACGAATTGCAACCCATCCTGAACTGCATAGAACGGCAGGTCGCAATCAATGCCGAACTCTCCTCCGTTCGCCGTATCTCATCCGAGGGTCGTGATGGGCTGGAGTTGCTGGTCAAAATGGATGAACTTGACGGCAGCGCCGGCCCGGACGTTATTCTGCAGTCGGTGCTCAAGCTTTCGGCGACGCATTTCGGTTGTCAGTTGGCAGCGGTGTCATTGCCCGACCTTGGTATTCAACAAACCCATCCAGCCACCGCGCTGACCGATAGTGATACGGCAGTGCGACTAGTTGCTACGCTCAACAGTCTCAATACGGCGGCCAGCGAACACAAAAAGGTTCTGGTATCCGACGATACCGTGAGCTTGCTGGGCGTCAAGGGGAACGGCCAGGAAGTATCGAGAATTCTTTGTTCGCCAATCGTCAACTCTCACGACGACGTCATTGGCAGCTTCGTTTTGATTGGTAGCAATATTGTGCCGAAGGAAGCCATAAGGCTCGTGCGGGCTATCTGCGCGAAGGTCAACTCACTCACAGGTTCTTCAGTAGAGCATGTAAACAATGAACACTTTTCGAGGCATGAACTGCTTCACCACATGAACGCAGTAATCACACAGGATTCAAATACGCCACACGCTTTTCTGTACATGGATATCGACAAGCTGCACGTTGTTAACGACTCGTTTGGACACATGGCTGGCGATCAGGTCATTCGCAGAATAGTCGGCATCGTTGATGATCTGGCTGGCGAGAACGATACCGTCTCTCATCTGTCGGGAGACAGGATCGGTTTCTTTATTCATGATTGCGACGAGCAGAAAGCGCTGGAGAAGGGCGAGCACATACTTCATACGCTTGAGCGCGATACAGTTGAGTACGACGGCAAGGCTATCGACATATCGGCGAGCATCGGCGTCGCACTTATGCCCGACGTTGTCACAGATGCATCTGCTGCGCTCAATACAGCAGAGGTTGCCGCGCGATCAGCGAAAGAGCGGGGAGGCGGGCGTATCGTGGTGTTTCGTGATATCGACGCCAGTGTCGCACAGCGCCGTAGCGACCTCGATCAGGTCAGTTATATTCAATCCGCATTTATCGAAGACCGATTTGTCCTTCACGCGCAGACTATCCAGGCGCTGAATGAGGAAGAAAGCAGCTGCCGCTACGAAATTCTTGTGCGCATGCTCGATGAAAACGATCAATTGATACTTCCGGAAAAATTCATGTCGGCGGCCGAGCGTTACCAGATGATGCCCGCCCTGGACCGTTGGGTTATCAACAAGACGCTTGATGAGCTGGTAAATTCGGACAATATGCTGGAGATCAATCTGGCGAGTTTCAGCATCAACGTGTCCGCGCAATCGTTAACGGATGACGATTTCGTCGACTACATTGAACAACGCATTATCGAAAGCGGCATCTCGCCGGAAGCGTTGTGTTTTGAGATTACGGAAACCGCACTCGTACGAAATCTTGACAGGGCACAACGATTCATTCGCAAGCTCACAAAGCTGGGCTGCCGACTTGCACTGGATGATTTTGGCACTGGTCATTGCTCATTCGCCTATCTCATGGATCTGCCGGTACAGTACATCAAGATCGACGGCGTATTTATCCGCGATATTCTTGAGAACGAGTTATCTGACGCGATCGTCACCTCAGTGACGAAAATCGCAAAAGTCATCCATGCCTTCACAGTTGCTGAGCACGTAGAAAACGATCGAATTCTGAAGCGGCTGCGGGACTATGACATCGACTACGTACAGGGATTTGCGATAGACCGTCCACGACCCCTGACAGAGGTACTCGCAAGAATGGGGCCTGCTGTTCTGTTCGATACCACAACCAACATGGCACGAACCACCTCCTGAGCCGAATGCCCTTAGGGCATCAACCGATGTCAGAGCATCGTGACCGTGATCAACACGGCCCAGACTCTGTTACCAAGTATGTCGAGTTGCAGGTTGCCTGCGTTCTGATTGCCTGCGTCCAGAGTCGACCCTGTGAAGCTGACGACGTCACCGTCCACGGAATCCGACCCGGATGTTCCCGAATCGACAGCAGTGAATATGGCGGTCTCCTCAAGGGCAGTGCAGGGGTCCGCCGCGCAATTAGCAACCGAATTGTCGTACAGGATCGAAGAGGGAACGTAACTGAACGCAGGGTCCAGCACGTCCTGCAGGCTCACGTCCGCCACCAGCGCTCCGGGATTGTTGATGTAGAGCATAAATTTGAATTGCACCCCGCTCGGAATGTCCACGCCGTTGGGAATCGGCGTGCCGTCGAGCCAGAAAGCACGCTTGGCGATGCTCCGGCATTCTTCCGGTGGCGTTGCGGCCAGTGCGCTGACCTCGCCTGGGCTCAACGCGCCGTCATAGATGCGGAGTTCGTCGATAATGCCGGTGAAGAATTCATGCTGTCCAATCTGAACGACGGCCGCACCGGCATCAGGAATCGAAGTCGGCATCGGTCCGTTTGCGAACGTCAATGGTCCTTGATCAACTCCATCGAAATAAATTTTCAATCGATCGTCGTTCGTCGCTCCAGCTCCGTCGAACACCATCGTCCAATGGCCCCAGACACCAGCGCTCAAAAGTCCATCGCCGGTAACGCCATCCGGTGTCTGATCGCCTATCGACACGCGAATTCCGCTTCCCACACCTTCTGCTTGCCGAATCTGCCACATAGGCGAAGAGCCATTTTTTCTAATCACCGTCTTGTGCGCTGAAATATCGTCAGATTTAACCCAGGCGGCTATGGAGAGTTTTGACGCCCCATCGATGGCATCGATATCGCCCGCATTAACCCAGTCATCGGTTCCATCGAAAGCAAGCGCATAGCCGCCATCCACGCATTGCCAGGTGGGATCATCACCGCTCACGCCGCTGTCATTTCCGCGCGTCCCATCGTTGCCGTTCCCCGAGGAGTCGCCCACGGTCTGGCCGGTCCCTTCATCAAAGTTCCAGTGGGCGATCAGACTCGCCGCGGCAAGCACGGCCGTAAACGCATCACCGAATTCCGAAGTGGCAGTGTAGGCCGGACCGGCAACCTCATCGGTCGCCGTCACGGTGAGGATATCGCCCGCGGTGCCTGCAAAAGAGTGGTTAAATGATTCAACTCCTGCGCCACCGTGCGCGATCGTAACTGCATCCTGGTAAACCTCACCCTCGCCATTGCCCGACGCGTCTGCGCCCGATGGATTGGTGAAAAATTCGATGCGGTAATTCCCGGCGGGCACATCGAGGTCGAAGTTCACGTCGAGCGTGCCGGCGGTCTCCTCTGCAGATGTAATGACAGGGAAGTTCAGCAAATTGTTCGCGCCGGGATCCGGATCGCCGGCGTCATTCTCGGACACACCATCGTTTCCAAGGTCTATGCCCAGCCCGCCGTTCGCGTACACCGAGTTTCTGAGGAAGCTGTTCTCGTCGCCGGCGCCGACAGCAACGATGCCGTTGCCGGCGTTATCAGCGATGATGTTCGCTTCGGCCGCAGTGGTGCCACCCAGCGTGTTGCCGTTGGCACCTGCGCCGAATCGTACTCCCGGCCCGGCGTTGCCGACGCCGCCTACGGCACCCGAACTGTCGGTGCCAATGTAGTTGCCGGTGATGAGGTTATCGTCTCCCTGGAGCCAAATACCCAGGCTATTTGCCGAGACAACATTCCGGTCAGCAGCAACTGTGCCACCAACGGTGGTGTTGTTGCTCCCAGCCGTCAAAAATATTCCCGTGGCGACGTTGCCGGCCGCGGTGACGCCGTCGACGTTGAGCCCTATCCAGTTGCCGACGATTGTGTTGTTTATTGCATTTACATCTATACCGCGATAATCGAAGTTGTTGATGACAAGGCCACGGATCGTGCTGCCGGCGGCAACACCATCGATAGTCAGACCCGCGGCCCCAGCGCCGGCCGTGGTACCGTCCATGACGATGATCGGTGTGCCCGGGAAGTCGGGTTGCGTGGCGCCGTCGATATTGACCTGTTCGGTTAACGACGGGTAAGCCGAGCCGAGAGAGATCGTGTAAGACAGCGGTGCTGCTGAATAACCGAGCTCGGTGGTCGGGATATCGAATTCGATCGTGTCAGCACCGGCATACGCATTCGCCTCTTCAACCGCGGCCCGCAGCGTGCATTCGGCGGCGCCTTGCGTATTGAGCGCGCCCGTATCACACGCGCCGTCGCCAGCGGAGTTGTCAGACACATCGCGGGTTGAATTGACCACGAGCCCGCCGAGTACAGCCGTGAAGGCATCGCCGAATTCCGATGTGGCAGCGTAGTCGGGGCCGGCGAGTTCAAGCGTTGCTGTCGCGGTCACGATATCCCCGGCAGTACCTGCGAAAGAATGGCTGAACGATTCCAAACCGGCGCCAAGGTGCGCGATGGTGACTGCGCTCTGGAAAATTTCGCCCTCGCCATTTCCACTTGCGTCGGCGCCCGAGGGGTTGGTAGAGAATTCAATGCGGTAGTTGCCTGCAGGTATAACATCCAGGTCGTAATCGACATTTAGCGTTCCGCCGATTTCGGTCGCAGCGGTGATGACCGGGAAGTTCAGTAAATTGTTGGCAGCCGGAGGTATAGCCGGATCGATATCACCCGCGTCGTTTTCCGTCACACCATCGTTGCTCAGGTCGATGCCAAGTCCGGAGTTCCCGTAGATCAAGTTCCTCAGGAAGCTGTTCGCGGTTCCGGTGCTGTCGTGCGAGATGCCGTCGCCCGCATTGTCGGCGATGACGTTCGCGTGGGCTGCCGTTGTGCCGCCGACAGTATTGTCATCAGCGTCGTTCCTGATCCGGACGCCGTGCGAGCCGTTGCCAACGAGTATGGCACCCGTACTGTCGGTACCGATGTAGTTACCGCTGATGACGACGTCGTTGCCGCGGGACGCGATGCCCTGCGAGCTATTGCCCGAGATGACATTCCGGTCCGCATCGACCGTGCCACCAATGGTGACATTGTCGCCCCCGTTGGTAAGGAAAATTCCCTGGGAGTTGTTGGCGGCCGCCGTGGCACCGTCAGTGTCGAGTCCAATCCAGTTGCCGACGATCGTGACGTTCGGATCATTCACCTGGATGCCACGATTATCGTAGTTGTTGATGATGAGGCCGCGGATGGTGCTGCCGTCGGCTGCACCGTTGATCCACAATCCCCTGGCACCGGCGCCGGCAAATGTGCCGTCAAGCTCGACGATCGGGTCGCTGACAAAATCCGGCTCGGTCGTGCCATCAATCGTTATCGTGTCCGTAATGTTCGGGTACGCCGAGGTCGGCTGGATCGTATGTGGGCCCCCACCTGGAATATTGAATGAGATCGTATCGGCACCGGCATTGCCATTGGCCCAGATGATGCAAGCCCGCAGAGATCCTCCCGTCGCAGCATCGCCTGTGTCGGTTACGACAGCGCCGGGGCACACTACAGCTGCTACAGCCGTGAACGCAGCGCCGAATTCCGAGGTCGCACCGTAGTTGGAGCCGCCAAGGTCAAGCGTTGCCGTCACCGTCAGGATGTCCCCGGCAACACCCGCAAAGGAATGACTGAATGATTCAACCCCCGTGCCTCCATGCGCGATAGTTGTATTGCTCTGGTAAACCTCGCCCTCGCCGTTGCCAGAGGGATCGGCACCCGACGGGTTGGTGAAGAACTCGATTCGGTAATTGCCGGCCGGTACATCGAGATCGAAATCCACGTCGAGAGTGCCGCCGGATTCGGCGGCAGCGGTAATCACGGGGAAGTTCAGTAAATTGTTGGAACCCGGATCCGGATCACCGGCGTCGTTCGCAGTCACTCCATCGGCCCCGGTGGGATCCCCGAGTCCATCGTTCGAAAGGTCGATGCCGATACTGCCATTCGAGTAGATCGAATTCCGTAAGAAGCTGTTCGCAGTGCCCGTACTGCGGTGATCGATACCGTCGTTCGCGTTACCGGCGATGATGTTTGCCTCCGCTGCCGTGGGGCCGCCGATCATGTTGTTATCTGCGGCCAGATGGACCCGAATGCCCTGCGACGTGTTGCCGACGCCTGCCACGGCACCGAACACGTCGGTACCGATGTAATTGCCTCTAATCACGTTGTTGTCGCTGCGGATATGCATGCCCTGCGAGCTATTGCCCGAAACGACATTACGGTCAGCGTCGACGATGCCACCGATGGTGTTGCCGGTCGCCGTGTCGGAGACGAAGAGACCCGTGAAATTGTTGGGGGCGGCGGTAACGCCGTCGGCATCAAGGCCGATCCAGTTGCCGACGATCGTATTGCCGGTCGAATTTACGAATACGCCACGATCATCGAAGTTGTTGATGACCAGCGCCCGGATCGTACTGTTGGGGCCACCAGCAGCAATTTCGAGTCCCCTGGCTCCCGCGCCGGCCGATGCGCCATCAATCTCTACGATTGGGTCGCTGACGAAATCCGGTTCGGTCGAGCCGTCGATCGTGATGGTGTCGGTAATGACTGGAAGCGGCGACGTCGGCTGGATCGTATGCGGGCCCCCTCCTGGGATACTGAACGAAATCGAGTCTGCGCCGGCATTGCCGTTGGCCCAGAGTATGCAGGCCCGCAAAGATCCACCTGTCGCGGAATCGGTCGTGTTGGTCACAACGGCCCCGGGGCAGGGTATGTTCGGTGTCACAGTGGTCAATACCTGATCGTCCTCCGCAATAACGTCGTTGTCGGGCGTGGAGTCGGTGTCAAACTGTCCCGCCGCGGTGATCTCTGCGCCGTTGTCATAGACTCCGGCAGCCAGGACCGTGGCGGTAATGTTGAGGACTTCCGGCACGCCTGTCGCGACCGCGCCGACGGTCCAGATACCGGTGGCATCATCGTAGGCACCGCCGCCGTCGTCGCTCACGTAGGTATAGCCACTGGGCAGGAGGTCCGTAACGATGACACCTGTCGCGTTTACGGGCCCTGCATTCGTCACGGTAAGCGTAAAAACGACGTTGTTGCCGACGTCGGGAGTGGCGTCGTCGACTATCTTCGACAGCGACAGGTCGGCGTATATCGGGGAAGATGCGGCATCTGCCAGTCGCACTCCGATGGGGAAGGTACCGATGGTTGTCTCAGCCCATGTAGGACTGTATTGCAGCAAGAGCGTCCTGACACTGTAAGGTGCGCCCGCATATGCGAACGCCAGGCCGGCAATCGATTGCTCTGTCTGAACGTCGTGTACCTGCGTGCCCACGAGCGTGCCGAGATTGATCGTCCAGATTAAGGTGTCGTCCGCGCCACCAGCCACATAATACATGACGTCGTCCGTACCGAAGGCGATGTCCCCGGAATCGCATTGGACACTTGTGATCGGACCGACCATCGCGGCGACGCCCGTGGTTGTGTTGATCGTAAACAGGTTGCAACTGTTATCGACGCCGTACAGGACGCCGTTCGCCCTGAACCCGAGTCGCGCCAGCGCCCCCACGCCGGCACCCAGGTTGCCGATGACCGTGTGCACACCCGTATCGGGGTTCCAGGTCGCTACCTGGCTATCCGTAACGTTGTACTGGGTGTAGTAAAGCAGGCCGCTGACGGGACTCCGGGCCAGTGCCGCTGACGGAAACAAACTGCTGGCAACCGTTGTCAGGCCGCCGGTATTGAGATCGATCAGATAGATGGGATCGTTGTCGCCGGACGAGACTCTATTGCCATAGACGTTCGTGTCCGGCGCTGCCCATGCCAGGTTAGTGAGTGCTGCAGACAGAACCAACAAGGCTGCCGCGCAAAAGAGAAGACCTTTCGCGTGTCGAGGGCGATGATGCGCACTGCCAGTTTTGAATTTAAAAAACTTCAAAGCTTTCAACCAGATCGGTCTGAACATTACATAAGCTGGCAAGTTTACCGGCTCTCTCGAAGCAAAATTGAGAGGCTCGGCACGTTTTGACTATTTCGATTGCATTAGCGAGCGGGGCATTCCTGATTTCTGTGGGATGCGATTGTCGCGAATCGACTACGGTCGTTGTCCTTATGTCGATGTTGTGAACCGGGTCACATTGTTAGCCGGAACAGACTCTTCAAGTGCCGGGTCGTTCACATAATATTTTCTACTAAGCCTTTAATATTTCGACACTAATCGTGACAGGCGTGGCGTGAGCCAGCCCTGAAATCGCAATTTCTGTGGAATGCGCTTGTCACGATTCGACCACGGCTGCCGGACGGCGGATGAACTGTGGTCAATTTTGATTTGTAAATCGAGACATTTTGCAAGATGACATCGAGTCGTGAGTCAACAGGGAATAGTGATGCACCGACGATCCGCAAAGCTAGCGGCAGGTGCACGAGTGCGTGGTCGACCTTCGCTTACTCGATCCTGCTCGCATGTTTGTTGCCAACGAGTCTTCAGGCCGCCACCTATTACTGGCAGCGGGACACCGGCACATCGGTGGCCGGCTTTACGACCAATACGCCTGCCTGCGGAGACCGGCCACAAGATGTCTACCTGTTCACGCTCATGACCAGCGGCGGATTCAATTGCACTGATATTCGGCATGAAGGAACAGTCGGGGTTCCGCAGAATCTGTGGCTGATGATCAAAGATACCTCTTACGCCGTGGCGACAGATGTCACGGGCATTGATTTTGCACTGAATTTCGAAGATGACAGCAGCGGTGGCGTCACGGCCAGGTACGAACTTGGCTACGCACAAGGTGGTGTATTTACATCATTCGGCTTTGCAGACGAAGGCCCGCATGAGAACCAGTCGACGTATGTCACCGATCTCAGCTCGATCAGTGGCACGGCCCCCGCCGGTTCCAATCTGGCGCTGAGAATAATCGATGTCGCACCGTCGGGTGGCGATATGAGAATGTGGATGGGCAGTGATTTCGGTAGCGGAATCCTGAACGTCACTGAGACTGTTGCGGCTCCGTCCGTTTGTCCGAGCGGTGGCACCGTGAGCACGACGGTCGATTCCGTAACAGGCGACTCGCTTCGGGCTTGCATCATCTGGGCGAATGGTAATGCCGGCACAGACACACTAACTGTCCCGGCCGGCACTTACACACTGACGATTGCCGGGATCGGCGAGGAGGCTTCGGCCACAGGTGACCTCGACATTACCGACGACATCATCATCAACGGTAATGCCGCGGCCGCGACCATCATTGATGCGAACGGGATCGACCGCGTGTTCGATATCCTCGGCGCAGACATGACGGCCTCGAATCTGACGATTCGCGATGGAAATGCTGGAGTAGGCACCGAGGATGGCGGTGGCGTCGCCATCGATGCCACGGGCTCTCTGAACCTGTTCACTTCGACGGTCACCGGCAACAGCGGCGACGACGGTGGCGGCATTTTCAACAATGGCGGGACGGTCACGCTGGAGAACGTGACGGTCAGCGGAAACACCACAACCGACACCGGTGCCGGCGTGCATTGTCAACAAAACGGGCCATGCACGCTGACCAATGTAACGGTTACTGGAAACGACGCCGCGAGTACGGGCGACGGCGTTATGTCGGAAGACGGCTCGGATGTCACATTTCTGAACACGATTGTCGCCAACAACGTTGGGGTCGACTGCGTCGGGCCTGCGATCGATTTTGTTTCCAACGGCTACAACATCAGCAGCGACGCCACCTGCGATTTCACCAATACCGGTGACCAGGAAAACACCGATCCGTTACTTGGTCCCCTCCAGAACAACGGCGGGCCGACCGATACGCATGACCTGCTTGTTGGCAGTCCGGCGATCGAAGCAGGTACGAACACGGGCTGTCCGGCGACTGACCAGCGCGGTACGGCTCGCCCGGACGGGACTACCTGCGACATCGGGGCGGTTGAAGGAACAGCACCTGCGCTGCCAGTTTGTCCCGGGGCGGTTGTAACCGACACAGGCGATGCTGTGACGGGAGGATCTCTGCGGGCTTGCATCATCTGGGCCAATGGCAATCCTGGTGCAGACGCGATCGCATTCAATATTCCGGGGGCGGGCCCCCATACGATCGTGCCTGCATCGGCGCTGCCGACGATTACCGATCCCGTGACCATCGACGGCTCGACCGAACCGGATTTCGCCGGCACCCCGGTCGTAGAGATTGACGGCTCATCGGCGGGCGTTGGAGCCAGAGGTTTGCAACTCCTTGGCGGTAGCAACGGCAGCACGATTCGTGGCCTTGTCATCAATAACTTCGACAATCGTGGAATTCATGTGGCTTCGGCAAGCAATACGATTGCCGGAAACTGGATCGGACTCGACATCGACGGTGTCACTGCGGCCGGCAACAACACCCAGGGCCTGTTCCTGACCGGTGCGGGAGACAACAACACCATCGGCGGCACCGTTGCGGCCGACCGGAATGTCATCTCGGCCAATACGCAGGGCATTCATGTTCGCGGCGACAACAACGTCATCATCGGTAACTACGTTGGCACCAACAGTGCGGGTGCCGTGGCAGGCGTTGGCAACACCTCGCAGGGCATACGACTCAACACGAATGCTAACAACAACATGATTGGCGGCACCGCGGCAGCGGACGCCAACATCATTGCTGGTAATTCGAACGATGGCATTGATCACCGCAGCACTGGAACCGCGAACAGTTTCCTCAGGAACTCGATCCATTCGAACTCCTTGCGCGGCATCGATCTCGCGAACGATGGCGTGGCTACCAACGGGGCCGACGGAGTGACAGCGAACGATGCCGGTGATCCGGATCTGGGCGCCAACAACTTGCTGAACTTCCCGGTCATTACATCTGCGAGCGAAACCGCCGGCACGCTTAACGTGAATTTCGACCTCGATGTACCGGCCGGCAACTACCGAATCGAATTCTTTACCAACCCGTCGGGCGCCGATCCGTCTGGCAACGGCGAGGGCGAAGTTTATCAATCCACAGTAACGATCGCGCATGGCGGCACGGGCGTGGAATCGTTCAGTCATTCATTTGCCGGGTCTGACGGTGACATCCTGACAGTGACCGCGACGGAAGAGTTTGGAGGTCCCCCCTTTGGCGCCACGTCGGAGTTCAGCGCCGCATTCACAGCCGCAAGTGGCGCCGATATGGCGCTGACGAAAACGGACTCGGCTGACCCGGTCCCCTTGAGCAGTCCATTCACCTATACGCTGACGGCCACGAACAACGGGCCCGACACTGCAAACAATGTCACGATTGTCGACACGTTGCCGGCCGACGTCTCTTTCGAGTCGGCGACGCCGAGCCAGGGGAGCTGTCTGCACACCGGCGAGCCGACCGGCGGTACCGTCACTTGTACCCTGGGCACGATCCTGAATGCTGCGAACGCCACGGTCGACATAAATGTCACCGCGCCGATCACGGCCGGTGGGATCAACAACTCGGCTACTGTATCGGCCGACGAGGCGGATCCCGTCGCAGGCAATAACACGGCCAACGAGCCGACCACGATAGTGGACCCCCAAGCCAACCTGCGGGTGACCCAGGTCGATTCCTTGGACCCGAATGGCGTCAATCTTCCGCATACCTATACGGTGACCGTAACCAACCAGGGTCCCAGCGACGGCACCGGCGTTACGCTGGTCGATACGCTGGACGCAGCCGTCGTCTACGTGTCGGCGACACCGAGCCAGGGGGCCTGCCTGGAGGCCGCAGGTGTTGTGACCTGTACTTTGGGCGCGCTCGCCAACGGGACAAGCGCCACGGTCGACATTGTCGTCACACTCCCCGGCACCCCGCAGACGGTGACGAACACCGCCGTGGTCTCGGGCACTGAACCGGATCTCGACCTCGGCGACAACACCTCGCTCGAGGACACTACTGTCACAAACCCGCCGCCGACCGACCTCGAGCTGCTGAAGAGCGACTCGCCGGACCCCGTTGTGGAAGGTAACCCCCTGACTTATACGCTGACCGTCACGAACACGGGCCCGGGTCCGGCCACGAATGTGCTCGTTGTGGACACGCTGCCTGCCGGGGTCACGTTTATCTCGGCCACGCCAAGCACGGGAACTTGCAACCCGCCGAGCCCGACCGTCGACTGCGATCTGGGTACGCTTAGCAACGGCAGCGTGGAAACCATCGACATCGTCGTTACTGCACCGATTGGCGCAGGGGTCATCACAAACAACGCCGTCGTATCGACAACGCGGGTGGACCCGAATCCGGCTAATGACAGCGCCAGCGAGGACACGACCGTGACGGTCCCGGGTGGTGCCGATGTTGCGCTCAGTAAGTCGGATTCCCCGGACCCTGTGAATGTGACGCAAACGTTCTCATACACCCTGACCGTGGACAACCTGGGTCCGGACGAGGCAACCGATGTCGTCCTGGTCGATACGCTGCCGGCGACGGTCGCCTACCAGTCGTCGGTACCTAGCCAGGGGAGCTGCGTGCACAGCGGCGAGCCTCTCGGAGGCACCGTCACCTGTACGTTGGGCACTATCGCCAATGCTACGAACGCCACTGCCAACATTTTTGTCACCGCGCCTATCAGCACCGGGTCTATCACGAACAACGCCAGCGTCTCGACCACGGCGGTCGACGGAAATCCCGCGAATGACACCGCCAGCGAGGACACGACGGTCCAGAATAACAACATCAACCAGCTCTGTTACCTGGTGGCCGACGCGGGTGGCGGTGGGGGTGGAAACGACCTGCTTACGCGGATCGATACCGCGGACTTCGACCCGTTGACGAACGAGACCAACATCGGTATTGGCACCGGCACATTCAATATTGAGGCGATCGCCTGGAACGGGGCCACCAGCACCCTGTACGCAGCCAACGCCGGCCAGCTTGGGACCCTGAACACCACCACCGGTGTGTTCACGGCGCTGCCATCGTCGTTCGGGACCGGAACCGGCGCGCTCGGGGCGATCACCTTCAACGACGTGGACGGACTCGCTTACGACGCCACCACCGGCATCCTCTTCGGAGTGGAGGTCCAGGGCGGCACTGACGTCCTGATTCAGATCAACATGGCCACCGGCGCGCACGTGCCGGACGCTTTCGGGGCCGGAATCGATTACGTGCCGATCCCGCCGGTCCTCGGCAACAGCATTACCGACGACATCGCGGTCGACCCGATTACCGGTGTCATGTACGCAGCCGTGAACGCCGGCGGCAGTACCGACCGCCTGATTAACATCAACAAGGTCACCGGCGCCACGTCCGATATCGCTTTGATCACCGTCCCCGACATCGAGGGTCTTGGCACCGACGTTTCCGGCCAGCTCTGGGGCACGAGCGGCACCCAGGGCATCCTCTACGAGCTCAGCAAGACCACCGGCATAGGCTCAAACCCCCGCACGATCGATAACGGTTTCGACTACGAGGCTGTCGATTGCGATCAGCTCTCGCCGGGCGTCATTGCCGATCTGGCCGTCACCAAGGGCGTCGATAACCCGACTCCGAACGAAGGGGCCACAATTACTTACACGATTAATGTCACCAACAATGGTCCGGCCGGCGCCACCGTGATCCAGATCGCCGACCCCCTGCCGGTAGGCGTGACTTACATTTCGGACACGCCGACCCAGGGCAGCTACGACGGCTTCACCGGCAACTGGTTCGTGGGCAACCTGGCAAGTCTGGCCACGGCCACGCTTACGATCCAGGCGAGTGTCGACGCCGGCACTGCCGGAAGCACTATCACGAACACGGCCAGCGTCACGTTCCTCAGCCAGAGCGATCCGGTCGCTGGCAACGACAGTGACTCCGTTGATATCGACCCCGTGCCGTCCAACCCGATAGTCAACTCAACCCGCGACGTGGCTGACGCCGCACCCGGAAACGGCGTTTGCGATACCGGCGCACTCAATACGCAGGGCGCCACCGAATGTACGCTGCGGGCGGCGATCGAAGAGGCCAATGCGTTGGCCGGTGCCGATAACATCGATTTCAACATCCCGACCACCGAGCTCGGCTATTCGGCGGCACCGCTGTCCTACACGATCCAGCTCGGCTCGGGTTTGCCGTTTTTGACCGAGCAGGTCTTTATCAACGGCGCCACGCAGCCCGATTTTCCAGGCACGCCGATTGTCGTCATCGACGGTACCTCGGTCGCTGCCGGCGTGCACGGTCTGCAACTCGACCCTGGCAGCGATAGCAGCACAATCCGTGGCTTCGTCATCAACAATTTCGATGCTCGTGGAATTCACGTGGTTTCGTCGAGCAACACGATTGCCGGCAACTGGTTTGGGCTCGACGTCGACGGCGTGACCGCAGCCGCTAACAGCAGGCACAACATCTCCATTTCGGCCGGGGCGGACAACAACACGATCGGCGGCATCGTCGCCAATGACCGCAACGTCATCTCGGCAAGTGGTGAGGCCGGCATGATCATCCAGGGAGACAACAACGACATCATCGGCAACTACATCGGCACCGACAGTTCCGGTGCCGTGGCAGGCCTCGGTAATGCGTTCACCGGCATACGTATCGAATCCACCGCCAACAACAACACGATCGGTGGCACCAATTCCGTGGACGCGAACACCATCACCGACAATGGCTTCGACGGCATCAGGCACATGGGCAGCGGCGTCGCGAACAGCTTTCTTGGTAACTCGATTCACTCGAATTCCCTGCGTGGGATCGACCTCGGAGGCGATAATGTGACGGCGAACGACGCCGGCGATCCGGACCCGGGTCCCAACAATCTGCTGAATTACCCGGAGCCGCTTTTAGCGACCGTGAGCGGCGCCAATGTCACGGTGGACTACGGCCTCGATGTGCCGGCCGGGGATTACCGTATGGAATTCTTCACCAATCCTTCGGGTGGCGACCCGTCTGGAAATGGCGAAGGTGAGGTGTTTACCAGTACGGTCAACATCAATCACCCGGGTGGCGGATCACAGAATTTCAGTCACGCTTTCCCAGGCGCGGCCGGTGACATTATTTCCGTTACCACCACTTTGTGTACCGATGGGACATGCAATGCGTTCGTCGGAACGTCGGAGTTCAGTCAGTTTGTAACGGCGGCAGTGCCCGGCGTCATCAAGCGTGCGTTCTGGCCGGATGGGACGCCAATTCCGACCGCCTCGCTGATTCCGAGCGGCGTCGAGTTCAAATACATGCTGTACATCAACAACAGCGGCGGTGCCGTCAGCGATGTCAGCGTACGCGATGTACTCGATCCGGCGTTCCTGTATCAGACGCCGACGATCCAGGTGGACAACTCGGTTGTTGAATGTGCTTTGGCCGTCTGTACGCCGGCCGAGGAACAAACGATTTTCACGGCGGTGAACGGGGCCACAGTTCTGACGGATGCATTGGGTGATGATGTCGTGAGCTATTCGGCTCCGAATCTAGACGCAGGTGACGGCAACGTCGGTAACCTGCAGTTGAACGTCAATGCCGATGCTGTGTGGGCTTTATTGTTCTCGGTGAAGATGCCGTGAACGGGATGAATTTTATGAACATGATGGTTGAGGAGTACTGCCTCTGACTTAAACGAATTCCTCAGGGGGGAAACAACACCGACAAGGGCTACTCCGCCGAAAGGTGGAGATCGCAAAGCCGGTGGCCTAAATCCGAAGAGATACGGCCGACCGGTTGCCGAAGTGGCTTCACAGCACTGAGGCCTGCCCGACTTGGCGTTGGCCTTTTTTTTGTTAACGGGTGAAGACCCCTCTTTTAGGAGAAAACTGATGAAACGGCAATTTGTAAAAATCACGCAGCATATCGCTGCACTTATGCTCGGGGTCTTGCTGATCCTGAGTCCTGTGGCACAAGCCGCAGACAATACCGGTATCGGTGATGTCGCAGGCGACGGTGCTGCACTGGGCGACTCGAACATCTTCCAGTTGTTCAGCAGTGGCGCCCTGACGTTGGTCAAGACTGCGTTTTTGACTGCCGACCAGACGCCGCTTACCAGTGGCGACACGGTTCCGTTTGGGACCAGTGTTGACTTCATGATTTACGTCAACAACAAATCGGATCTGACTGTCGCCGACGTGACCATAGAGGACGTACTCGACGCATTGTTCCTCTACGGGCCGGCTGACAACATTCGTGTCGACAATGCAACGGCCGAGTGTGCGTTAGCAGCCTGTACGGCGGTTGAAGAGCTCGCCATCTACAACGCAGCGCGCGTTGTCGGTTCGGGAACGGATGCCGTTTCCGGCGCGGATAGCGTTAGCTTTGCCGGTGTAACCGTCAATGTCGGTAACGACAACGTGGGCAATGCGCAGCAGGATGCTGCTGCTAATTCGGTCCTGGCTGTCGTCTTTACGGTAACGGTGCAATAACGGAATAGCGTTGAATTTGTCGTTTCAAGCGTGACGCCCGGCGGGCGCGGCCTTTAGGCCTGCGCCCGCTGCGGCGCGCATGCACGAGACGCGAAACGCGACCCCGTTGATGGTGCCGACTCCACCAGGATGGTGGCGTCGATGCGCATCGGAACCCGGTGAGACTGCCGTGTCCGCGCGCAAGCGATGGTCACCACGCAAAAGACGCAGGCGAAAGTCTGCGGCGGTGATGCGTGCGCCTCCTGTTACCTCAGATAAAGCGACTGCTTTGATCAGCAAACGCCGTAAAGCCGTAGTGTGGCTAACGCTACTGTGCTGGTTCCTCAGTGGACCGGCAAGCGTTCATGCGGCCACGAACTCCGCAACGGGCGGAGTCAATGGCATCAACAACGGCACCCTGGTGGGTGGCGACGGCACGGGCACGGCTCAAATCGAGATCAACTCCGTACAGCTGGCGCTGGTCAAAGAAGCACGGGATCTGGCAGGCACGGTACTACCCAATGGAACAGACGTGTCGCCAGGACAGGATATCTACTTTGTACTGTACGTAGACAACCTTACCGACTTCCTCGCTTCTCGCTTCACGATCGAAGATGCAATAGACGAAACCTGGTTCACTTATATTCCCAACAGCCTTGAAACGACGGCTGTGGCGAGTGGCTCGAATGCTGCCGCCCGATGGGCAGGCATCTGGACACCATTAACAGACGCACTCGGTGGTCCGGACGATGAAGCATCGATCCTCGACTCCGGAGGTCCGGCCGGTGCAGACAACCTGACCGTAGGTGACGTGACCGGGCAGGCAAACCAGCCACTACAAATACCAGCCCAGACACAATGGGCAATTCGATTCAGGGTGACGGTGAACTGATGGCTCGCCTCATCCGACACTTCTTATATGCTGCCGGCCTGTTCCTGCTTTTGCCGGGCATGGCGGCTGCGCAACAGCCTATTACGAATTCGGCGACCGGCGAGTTGAACTCGTTAAGCCTCGATCTAACGCAGGCAACGGTTACGCTGAATAGAAATACGCTGGTAAGTCCAATTAATTCCACAGTCACGGTGAATCCGCCTGTCGTCCTTGCCAACGGCGTCGACTTCAGCACAATCACGGTGACATTGCGCGATATCAACAATCAGCCTGTCGCAGGGCGGATCGTGTCCGTTGCATCGAGCCGTGGCGCGCAGGACACCCTCACACAACCGCTCAATCCGACGGACGTTAACGGCGTGACGACCGGCGAGATTCGGTCAACCTTGCCGGGCATTTCCACAGTTAGTGCGCGGGATGTGGCCGACAACGTATTACTGAATGATCAGCCGCAGGTCATGTTTACCTCGACCGAAATTCTGTTGCTGACGAAGGACGTCAACCCGGAAAGAGCGGTGGTGGGTGATGTCGTGACCTACACGATCACGATCCAGAACACAGTGGCGGGCATCGTCAACAACGTGCGAATGGTTGACGACGCGTCGCCGGTGCTGACTTACGTGCCCGGCAGCGCGCGCGTTGACGGGAACGTCATCGCCGATCCGGTGCTGGGCCCACCGATGATATTCGATATCGGCGATATACAGGCCCTGGCGGATACCAATGGCAACGGCGTGGCCGATCCGGGCGAGGCCGGCTATCACATCCTGACATACAGCATGATCGTCGGCGCAGGCGCCAGAGCCGGCACGTACCCCAACACTGCCTTCGCGGTTGACGTTTGTGATACCTGCCCGATTTCGGGGTCAGCCAGCGCCGAGCTGGAGGTTACTGCCGATCCGATATTCGATCTCGGTACGGTCGTTGGCAAGGTCTTCTATGACGTGAATGGCAATGGCTTCCAGGATCGCGGCGAGACCGGAATCAGCGGCGCCATGGTTGTACTGGACACAGGCACCTATGCCTTGACAGATGCGCACGGACGCTATCACTTCCCGGCGATCAAACCGGGACAGCGCATGGTCAAGGTGAATCTCGCCAAGATCGCCGGTAACGCGCGAGCGACCACCCATGACAAGAAAGTCATGACTGTAACGCCGGGCTTGCTGGCCAAGGCGAACTTCGGCATCAACTACGACTTCGAATCCGAGTCCATCGGTCGTGACGGCGAGTTCGGCATCAGCATGAACAGCGTGAATGACAAGTTGCCTGACCGGATCGAAGGTAGCGCGAGTACCCTGAGTGCTGTCGTAAACGGTGTGCCGCTGTTCTTCGCCAGCGTCGATATTGCTCTCCTCGATGTGGACAGCACGTCGATTCTTCATATGGCAGAGATCGGAAGAATCGAGCCGTTCCGATTCGCATTGAAGAGCACGGTTCCCAACCGCTCGGTCGATGGCTGGACGCTCAAGATCTGGAACGACAGACTCGGAACGGTGAAACAAATCTTCGGCACCGGTGAGTTGCCTGAACAGGTCGTCTGGGACGACATCGCCGAGATACAGAAAGCCGTGAAGCCGGGTCTCGTTTACTACTATCAGTTGGAGATCGAAGAGCCCAATCTGCGTGCGACCAGCCGACGCGGCATGTTCGGCGTCAATCGCGATACCGCCGTAGCTCTGAAATTGAGCGGTGGCGCGTTCGTGTCCGGCTCCGATGAACTGACCGATCAGGCCAAGAATCTGCTTGGCGAAACGGCCGAGGTTATGCGTGCGCATCCGGACGAAATCGTGCAAATAAACGGGCACACCGACTCGGATGGTTCGGATGAGTACAACGTGGATCTCTCGGAAAAGAGGGCGATGGCGGCGTTCAAATACCTCGTTAATGTCCAGGAACTTCCGCCGAACAAGTTCGTCGTCAAGGGCTTCGGCGAAAGTCAACCCATCGCCAGCAACGATTCCGCGAGTGGTAAGCGGATGAACCGCAGAGTGGAAATTGTCGGCGAGCTTACCGAGGTCGAACGAACACGCCTGTACCAGACGCGGACGAATGAACTGCGCGCGACCATGAACGGCAGGACCATGGAGATTGGCAGCCACGGACAGTTCAATGGCATGCTGGACGGCCCGGGCGTGGATATGGTCGACCTGCAACTGACCGATGAGATCGGTCGTGGTATCGATACGACGATAGCGCTGCCACTGATACAGATCATTCAGCCCAGCGGCAAGGAATTCCGGCCGTTCCCAGACGGACACTCGTGGAGCCGAGAATCCGGCCTCGTGCCCCCGGACGCCACATACGAGTATCAGCTGGTGGGCAAGACAGACATTGGAAACCACGTCGAACTAGACAGACAACCACTCGAGGTCGATGAAACAGGACGATTCGAGTCACCGCTGATGCTGAAGCCGGGACGAAACGCGTTCGTTCTAAGCTCAAGAAACGCGAAAGGATTCGTCCGTTACGCCAACATATTGGCAAGGGTCAAGACAAACAACGATGGCATCCCGATCGTCGCTGTCGAGCCGATACCGAATCTCGTTCTGCAACTGCCACCAAAGGGCGTGGCAATGCGCAGTTCGAAACTGGTCGTGCCCGGGTACACGGATCCCGGCAACTCCGTCATGATCAACTACCAGGAGGTTGAAGTTGACGAGACTGGTCACTTCTTCACCAGCATACCGCTTCGTCTCGGCATGAATACGATAGTCACGGTCGTGACTGACAAGGACGGGTTTACCGGCGGCATCACGCGTGAAATCGAGTACACGGGTGAAGCTCTGTTCATCATGGCGTTGGCCGACGGCAAGATCAGCCAGATTACACGTGAAGGCAATCTGCAGGCCGCAGGTGCCGACAGCGTCGATGAGGTGAAGACCGAGGGCAGGGTTGCACTTTATATGAAGGGAACCGTGCTCGGTAAGTACCTGATAACGGCTGCCTACGACAGCGGAGCCAGCGAGCTCGACACGCTGTTTAGCGAAATTGACTCGATTGAGAACGATCGCCTGGTTACGAACCTGGATCCCGACACCATTTATCCGGTTTATGGCGATGACAGCACCGTCGTCTTCGACACAGAGTCGCAAGGAAAACTCTATCTTGCACTGGAAGGCGAACATCTCGAGGCCGTCGTCGGTAACTATGCGTTGAACTTCACCGATACCGAATTGACGGCGTTCCAACGAACGTTATATGGCGCGCGGGCGGAATGGAACTCGCTCGGCAAGACGACGGGCAACGAGTCCAATAGCGAAGTAGAACTGTTCACAGCGCAAGTCAATCAGATGCCGGTGCGCGACGAGCTGGTCGCGACCGGTGGTTCACTGTACTTCCTGAGCCAGACGGACATCGTTCAGGGCAGCGAACAGGTGTCGTTGCTCGTTCACGACCAGCACACCGGCCTTTTGTTACAGCGCATTACACAGCAGCGCAATGTGGATTACCGCATCAAGTACAGAGAAGGTCGCATCTGGTTTACGCGGCCGATCTCCAGTGTCATCTCGGACGGCACACTAATCGGCGCGAACCTGCTGTCGGGCAACCCGGTCACGATCCAGGTGGATTACGAGACGCCGGTTGACGGACTCGAAGCCGGCATCAGCGGCGCGCGCTTCAAGCAGCGCTTCGCCGACGGTCGCTGGAACATTGGCGGCATCCACGTTGAAGACGACGGAGGCGCCGGGCAATACACGCTCGACGGCCTGGACATGGAAATCAAACTTCAGACTGCGCGCATCGTGGCCGAGTATGCACAGTCCGAGGGCACCGACTCGCTGGTATTCCGCAGTGATGACGGCGGGCTTCAGTTCGCGCCGGTTGCCGCGGGTACGGCACAGGATGGCTCGGCGTACAAACTGGCTGCCGAATTCGATGCCGGCGCCTGGTTCGGATCACCGGGCAAATTGCTTGGTAGCGCGTACTACAAGCACCTGGATGCCGGCTTCATCTCCAATGGCAACTTCTCGCTGGATGACATGAGCCAGTTTGGTGCTGTACTGAATTACAAGTTCAACGACCTCAATTCCGTCCTGCTGCGCATTGACGATCAATCGCAGGGATCGGGACCGTCGTCAACGCAGACGTCTCTGAACTGGCGACATAGCCGTGACCGCCTCGTCCTGGAGGGCGAGTATCTCGATCGCCAGGCCAGCGCCCCGGGTGCCAGCAATTCTGCCGTTGCCATTCGGGCGCAATATGACTGGACCAACAGCCTGACGGCGACGCTGGAACATCAGCAGTCGATAACGGGAAGTTCCGGAACGCAGTCGGCCGCGGGCCTGGAATACGCATTCAAGGAGAAACTGCTTCTGTCCGGCCGTATCGTGGTCAGTGACGATGGCGAGGCCTTCCAGGGTGGCGCCAGTTGGGACACACCATATGGCAGGCTGTACGCGCAACAACAGTTGCTCGGGCCAGAGTCGTCCGATGATTCCGGTAATACCGTGCTCGGTGCAGAGGCTCCGTTCGGCGCCGGCGGCACTGTCTATACCGAGTATCAATGGGATCGCCACGGCGAGCAGCGTGGGCTTCGCTCGATAACGGGCATCAGGCGAGACTGGTCTGTCACGGAGGGCTTGTCCCTGCTCGTGTCGGGTGAGCAGACGTCGACGCAGGCCCCGGGTGGCGGCGAGAACGAACTGAACGCATTGATTGGTGGTGCCAGCTTTGACCGCAACGGCATCAAGTTCAGCACGCGCAACGAATGGCGACGCCAGCGAGGCATCAACGCGCTCGACCAGTTCGCGACGTTCAACTATGGCGAAGTGAGATTACGTTCAGGGTTCACGTTCCTCGGCGAATATCGCCAAAGCAAGTCGGAGGACATGTTGCAGCCGAATCAATCGACCGACTTCCAGGAGGCGAGCTTTGGCTTTGCGATTCGACCGATTGATCACGATCGCTGGAATGTGCTCTTCAAGCTCTCGAGCCTCGATAGCGAAGCGACCCCGGCGCAGGTTGATCCTCGATACGACAACTCTACGGCGGACCTTTTCGCGACTGACTGGTCAGTGCGGCTTCACAATCGCATCGAGTGGGTCGGCAAACAGGCGTTCAAGAAGAAGCTGAGTGAACCGGACGCTCTGTTGAGTATCGAAACGAACACATCGTTGAGCATTCAACGATTCAATTTTGAAATACCGTGGGATTTCTCGATTGGCGCGGAATATCGGCGGCTTTATCAGAAGGAATCCGATGACACCCGATCCGGATTCCTGGGCGAGTTGATGTGGAACCGCTTCGACCACGTGGGCCTTGGGCTTGGATACAACTTCACCGACTTCTCGAGTGATCTGCGCTTTGACAACGATTACTCGGAGACCGGCTGGTTCATGCGCATCCAGGGCAAGTACTAACGGAATATAGATGACGATGAACGAAAAAAATCAAAATTTTGACGAATTAGTCGAAGTCAGGAAGCAGAGCTCTGCCGACTCGGCCGAAGCCAAGGTAAATCGCCGCCGCACCGGATTTGTCTGGCTGTCGGAGGCTGCGATGGTTGCGATATGTATCCTCGTGTTCTTCGGTTTCCTGACGGTCCTGATCAGAGCGTTTTTCCCACAGGGAACGTCGCTGATGGTCGATCCGGATGCAAACATGCTTGCTGACACCGTGCGGACTGGTGACGTAGAGCTCGGCATCGACGCGGTTGGCGGTGGTCAAGTTCAACAGCTATTTGCCGGGGAGATACTCAATATTCAGCGCCGTGTGCAGCATCGTGCGGCCAACACGTTGACCTGGGACGACGCCGACATCGGCGACAAAGTGGTACGCAATGACGCCGTGCAGACTTTCTCACGTTCCACGGCAGTGTTGGAAATCAACCAGGAAAGCAAATTGACGATGGGCGAGAACTCCCTGATCGTATTCGATCAGCAGGAGGCCGATCCGTTCCTCTCCGATTCCAGTTCGGTGCTCGTCATGATGGAAGGTGAGCTTTCCGGCACCCTGTCCGCTGCGGATAAGTCGCGCTTCCGTTTCGGCGTCAATTTGCCAAACAGTGAAGTCACCCTGGCGCCGCGTAAAGCAGGCGACGACGTCGAATTCGTTATAACGGTCAATGAGGATCAATCGACGACTGTGAGCGTTCACGAAGGAACTGCAAAGATTGTAAGTGCCGATGGCACGTTGAAGACCATCGGCGACCAGCAGTCAATCACGATCGATTCGTCGGGGTCCGATTTGCGGGTCGGTGAACTGGCCCGCGCACCGCAGCCAACCGGCCCGTCGAATAACTCGGCGATCTCCTACCGTAATGTGCCACAGGAAGTGCAGTTCAGCTGGGACGCAGTCAGCAATGCAGACCGTTACCGTGTCATCGTCGCAAGCGACCCGCAATTTTCGGAACGCGTCGTTGACGACGAAGTAGCCGGTACCACCTTCACGCACGGCGCTTTGGGTTCAGGTACATATTACTGGGCCGTGCGCAGCCTGGTCGGCTGGTCACAAAGTGAGCGGAGTACCGTACGGCGACTTCAGGTATCGCAGGACCTCGATCCTCCGACACTCGAACTGGACCCGCCGCCCGACACGATCGTGGCCGGCACCTGGCGTCTGCACGGTCGTACCGACGCAGACGCAACTGTATTCGTCGATGAGCAACCCGTCGAGCACGACCGTGGGCGCATCGACTACTCCATGGAATTAAAACCCGGTGCCAACGTCATCGTTGTGAAAGCCATCGATGGCGTGGGCAATCTGAGCTACGCCCCACTGCTAGTAAACGCGAAGTGAATAGATCATGAAGAAATTCTCATTCCCCATTCGACTAAAAGTGCTGGTTGCCGTACTGGTGATACTGATGCTGGTTATCGGCGTCATCACGGCAACCATGGCGAACCTGTTTCAGCAGGACAAGACTGCCTATGTGCGAGACTACAGCGCTGCGGTAACAGGCAACATGCAGGCAGAGGTCGAGACGATTCTCGACAGTCAGCTGAGCGCCGCTCAGGTGCTCTCGGAAGTGCTTTTCGCCGACTACATAGACTCGGTCGCAAAGCGGCAGCTCGCAAAGCCGATGTTTTCCGCGTATCCGGACTTACTTGCGCTTGTTACAAAAACACCGGGCGGCGAGCCAGTCTCGCTCTACAACCATGCTGCCCTTCGCGATGCCGGTATCGAGCCGGACCAGGTGCTCGAGCTGGCCGAACTCGCGGATCTCCATGAAGAAAACACTGTTGAGGTACGTAATGCCCTTGGCGACAGCGGGACTATCAGCTTGACACTGGGCCACCGGCTGCCGGAAGGAGGCGAAGACCGTGTCGTCGTTGCACTCGTATCGTCCGGCGAACTGGCACAGGTCCTGCAGCGCGGCAAACCATTCGAATCGGTCTTGCTTGATAAAGATCGACAGGCAGTGGTGGCACTCGGGGATGCTGCCGACGTTATGTATTGGGGCCGGCTGGCGATCGAAAATTTCGAGGGTGTCGGATCGAGCGGCGTATTCGAATATTCCGCAGACGGACTCGACTACATTGCCGGCGCCTCGAAGTCATCCATCGGCGACCTGATCGTTGTGACTCGAATCTCAGCGACCGCCGCCTATTTGACGGCAAGAAAGCTCCTCGACAATCTCGTGCTCGTGGGACTGGTGATCGTCTTCTTCGCAGCCATATTCGGTGTCGTTATCTCTAGACGGATCACGCTTCCGCTGGAGCGCTTGTCGCGTGCCGTCCGTGAAATCGGTAAAGGTGACTTCAATGTCAACGTCGATATCCAGTCGCGTGACGAAATTGGTGAGCTATCGACCTCATTCAATGACATGGCCGTCGAACTCAAGGAGCGCGAGGAATCGTTGCAAAACGCGCAGGAAGCCCTGGTCCAATCCGAGAAGATGGCGGCGGTCGGTACGTTGAGTGCGGGTCTTGCTCACGAGGTCAAGAACCCGTTAGCCGCTGTACTCGGCTATGCACAACTTTCGAAGTCGAAGCTGGACCAACCGGAAGCACTTTTGAAACATCTGGACACGATCGAGAGCGAAACGAGGCGTTGCAATGAGATTATTGGCAATCTCATGCAGTTCTCAAGACAGGAAAAAGGCGAGTTCGACCAGATCTCGATCAACGAGGTGGTCCAGAAATCCATGGACATCGTCGATCATCAGCTGTCGTTGAACGGCGTCAAGATCGAACCCAAGTTTGCAGATAATCTTCCGAACATTGCTGGCAATGCCAACCAGCTACAGCAGGTGCTCATGAACCTGATGATCAACGCCCAGCACGCGATGGGCGAGGATGGTGGTACGGTCGATGTTGCGACGCTCCGTAAAGGAAATTCCGTTTTCGTGACCGTGGCCGATACCGGGCCCGGTATCCCGGAAGAGGTGGCTGACAAGATTTTCGAACCTTTTTTCACGACCAAACCGGCCGGCGAAGGAACCGGACTTGGCCTGTCTGTGACGTACGGCATTATTCAGGATCACGGAGGTGATATCTTGGTAACGCGTGCCGACAGCGGCGGAGCGAAATTTGTCATCAAGTTGCCGCTCGAAATTGAACGCGCTGAAGCTTTGGAGGAAGCATCATGAATATTCTGGTCGCAGACGATGAACTCGCAATTCGCGAACTAGTGGGCGAACTTCTCGAGGCCGACGGCCATACAGTTACGTTGGCCGAGGATGGTGAAGACGCGCTGGAGAAATTTAAGCTGTCATGGCACGAGATCGTATTCAGCGATATTCGTATGCCGAAGATGAACGGCATCGAGTTACTGCAGGCAATCAAAGAGGTTAACGAAAATACCCAGTTCATCATCATGACCAGCCACGCGTCTATTGATAACTCGATTGATGCGCTCAAGAAAGGAGCGTTCGACTACATCCTCAAACCCTTCGAATCTCTCGAGGTCGTTACTGAAGCTGCAAACAGCGCCATCAACAATTTGTCCGGCATACGTCGCCAGCAATATCTCCTCAACACGCTGTCCCGTCAGAATGAGGAACTCGACGATCTGAATAAGGAATTCAGAGAGATGGCGATTCGGGACGGCCTCACCGGACTGTTCAATCACCGCTATGCCAAGGAACGGTTGGATGAAGAGTTTGAGCGGTCAATCAGATTCGCACGGGATCTTACTGTTCTATTTATGGATCTGGACAATTTCAAGTTCTTCAATGACACCCACGGACATCAGGCAGGCGACGAGATTCTGCAAACACTGGCGGCAATAATGATGAAGTGCGTCAGAGAGTCGGACACACTGGCCCGATGGGGTGGCGAAGAATTCATTGTCATCGCGCCCGAGACCAGTAAAAAGAAAGGCTGCATCCTTGCCGAGAAAATCAGAAGGACAGTTGCAAGGCACGCGTTCCCGCATGGATCGGATCAGCCGCTCGGATTGGTTTCATTGAGTATCGGCATATCGTCGAGAACTGAGGCGACTGAAAATGCTGAAAAACTGCTGCGTTTCGCCGATGATGCCGTATATGCGGCGAAAGACTCTGGCCGTAACAGAAGCATCCTTTGCACCGCCCCTCAGCAAATGGTCATTGTGAGGACTGCCTCCAAGACCGAGAAGAAAAAGGCGTCCGCATAGAGCGACTTTTTGGGGTCCGTCTCCATTTAATCCGCGTTATAATGCCGCGCTGGACAAGGTGCGCCGGTGCGGTTGGCAAGAAACTTGCGAAAGTGGCGGAATTGGTAGACGCGCTGGATTTAGGATCCTGTGGGGCAACCCGTGAGAGTTCGAGTCTCTCCTTTCGCACCATATTTCTCCGGACAGCTTAACTCATTGAAGTTAAAGAATTAATCGAGCAAAAATGAACGACGCTCGCAGTCAAGACCGGGCGCAGTTAAAGGGAAAAAGTAATGTTGGTCACTGTGGAATCGACAGGCACATTGGAACGCCGCATGCGCGTCGAATTGCCTGCCGAGCGCATTGAAAAAGAGATCGAGTCGCGTCTGAAGTCGGTCGGACGGACCGCAAAAATCAAAGGCTTTCGGCCAGGCAAGATCCCGCCGAAAGTGGTCCGCCAGCGCTATGGCGGGAAAATCCGTCAGGAAGTGCTCTCCGATTTGATGCAAAAGAGCTACAGCGATGCGGTGATTCAGGAAAACCTCAATCCCGCCGGTGGGCCGAAAATCGAACCAGAGCTTGCAAAGGGCGACAAGGGTTTCGCGTATGTTGCCACCTTCGAAGTCCTGCCCGAGATCAATCTGAAAGGGCTCGACAAGATCGAAGTCACCAAACCGGAAGTCGAGATCAACGACAAGGACTGTGACGACATGATCCAAAATCTTCGAAAGCAGAAGGCAGTCTGGTCAACGGTGGATCGCGAAAGCAGGGAAGGCGATCGTGTCATCGTCGACTTCAGCGGCACTTTGAAGAGAGAGCCGATCAAAGGCGGCGAAGGCAAGAAAGTCCCGGTTGATCTGGGCGAAGGCCGTATGCTACCTGACTTCGAAAAAGCGCTTCTCGGAGTCAAAGGCGGTGACGAGAAGTCGTTCAAAGTGAAATTTCCGAAGGACTATCACGACGAGGCGCTCGCATCGAAGAAAGTCGATTTCGAAGCTCATGTGCACCAGGTCGAGGAAGAAGAACTGCCGCCACTTGATGACACGCTGGCCGAGCTTTACCAAGTGACAGACGGGGGGCTGGCTGCACTGCGTGCCGATGTCATATCCAATATGCAGCGAGAGGCGGAACAGCGAGTATCGGCCGATATCAAAGAGCAGGCGCTGAACGGCCTGGTGGATGCCAATCCGATCGAAATTCCGAACGCGCTAAAAGAACAGGAGATCCATTCCCTGCAGCACGACGCCATGCGCCGTCTCGGCATCGAGGATCACGACAAGGCCCCGCCAGCGGAGAACTTTGCCAAGGCTGCCGAGCGACGTGTGACGCTGGGATTGCTGGTACGCCAGCTGATTTCCGATAATAATCTGACCACGGATCCCGATCTCGTTCGCAAACAGGTCGAGGAAATGTGCGCCAGTTATGAGAACGCGGATGATATGGTTGCCATGTATATGAGTAATGAGCAGGTCATGGCGCAGATCGAGCCGATGGTACTGGAGGAACAGGCGGTCGAGTGGCTGATCGAGCATGGCGTTGCCAAGACCAAAAAAATCGGTTTCCAGGAATACATGAATAGTTGAGAAATTCTATGAGTACGAAAGCACTGAATCTTGTCCCAATGGTTGTCGAGCAGACCGCCAGGGGAGAGCGGGCCTATGACATTTACTCGCGTTTGTTAAAGGAGCGTGTAGTATTTATCGTCGGGCCGGTCGAGGATCAAATGGCCAACTTGATCGTGGCGCAGCTACTGTATCTGGAGTCCGAGAATCCGGACAAGGACATACACTTATATATCAATTCGCCGGGCGGAACCGTGACTGCCGGCCTGTCGATTTACGACACGATGCAGTTCATTACCTCGGATGTGTCGACGATCTGCGTTGGCCAGGCGGCCAGCATGGGGGCACTGCTCCTCGGTGGCGGCACCAACGGCAAGCGATACGCGCTGCCGCATTCGAGAATCATGGTTCATCAGCCCAGCGCAGGCTTCCAGGGCCAGGCGACCGATATCGATATTCACGCCAGGGAGGTCCTGGAACTCAAGCGCCGCCTGAATGAAATTATGGCCCGCCATACCGGTCAAAATGTAGGGACGATCGAGAAGGACCTGGAGAGAGACAATTTCATGAGCGGCAAGCAGGCAGTCGAGTATGGCCTGATCGACACGGTACTCGAGAAGCGTGGCGAAATGGCCCTACCTGCAGATAGCGAATCTGAGTAATATCAATAAGTTGCATACAATAGCTGATGAAGTGAGACATGGCGCTTGGCATGTCTCAATGCCGCATGTTATATAAACACCCAGTCGTAACAGATTGATTTTTAAATACGGAGCCCCGTATGAGCGATGAGACCCGCGGTAAGAACGAGGATGGCAAACTCCTCTACTGTTCTTTTTGCGGCAAGAGTCAGCACGAAGTCCGCAAGCTGATTGCCGGCCCATCGGTTTTTATCTGCGACGAGTGCGTCGAGCTCTGTAACGACATCATCCGCGAGGAACTCGAGGACGCCAGCGAGACCGGACGCGACAGCCTGCCGACACCGCAGGCAATCAAGGGAATCCTTGACGAATACGTCATCGGTCAGCAACGAGCCAAGAAAGTCCTCTCGGTTGCCGTGTACAACCATTACAAGCGGCTCGATGATCGCGCCGGTGAGCGCAGCAAGGACGACATCGAACTCGCCAAGAGCAATATTATCTTGATCGGGCCGACCGGTTGCGGCAAGACGCTGCTTGCCGAGACGCTGGCGCGCCTTCTCAATGTGCCGTTCACTATTGCGGATGCCACGACCCTGACCGAAGCCGGATATGTCGGGGAGGACGTCGAAAACATCATTCAGAAGCTCTTGCAGAAATGTGATTACGACGTCGATAAGGCGCAGACAGGCATCGTCTACATCGACGAAATCGACAAGATATCCAGAAAGTCCGACAACCCGTCTATCACCCGGGACGTGTCGGGCGAGGGAGTCCAGCAAGCTTTGCTGAAACTCATTGAGGGCACTATTGCTTCCGTACCTCCCCAGGGGGGCAGAAAACACCCGCAGCAGGAGTTCCTGCAGGTCGACACTGGCAACATCCTCTTCATATGCGGCGGCGCATTCGCCGGACTCGAGAAAATCATTCTTAATCGCTCGTCGAAAAGTGGTATCGGCTTCGTTGCCGACGTAAAGACCGGCGAGGAGGAGCAAAGCGTCGGCGAGCTGTTGCTTGACGTGGAGCCGCAGGACCTTATTCGCTATGGCCTGATTCCGGAGTTCGTCGGCAGGCTGCCGGTGGTGGCAACACTGGAGGAGCTGGACGAAGATGCTCTGGTCAGTATTCTCCTGGAGCCAAAGAATGCGTTGACGAAACAGTATCGCAAGCTGTTCGACATGGAGGGTGTTGATCTCGAATTCCGCAACGACGCGCTGCGCGCCGTGGCGAAACGGGCAATGAAGCGCAAGACCGGCGCGCGAGGCTTGCGCACTATTTTGGAATCCGTGCTGCTCGACACGATGTACGACCTGCCGTCGAGCACCAACGCGAAGAAAGTGGTGCTCGATGAAGCGGTGGTCACCGGGGAGACCAAACCGTATGTGATTTACGAGTCGGAGGAACCGCCGACCGTCAATATCGAGCAACAGCGCCGACCCACGGGGTCGGACAGGCAGTAGACCGAAGAAGGGGTCAGACACCTTTTTTGGGCAGCAGCGGTTCACAGTTTACGGAGAATGGGGTCTGACCTCTTTTCCAGTCCCCTTTGCTTGGGTAAGGGGACGGTTTCAAGCAACTCGATGCGGGCCTGACGCCGTGCAGGCTGGTGTATTGGTCGCAAGCGAGTTGCAGAGACTCCGCTTGAAATAGGGCGAACCGGACACATTTCCGCCAGCAACAAGCGACACCTGAGAGACCGCCAATTTGGCCAAGTTTTTTTGAGTGAGGGCGAACAGTGTCAGAGGAAAAAACAAAGACAGAACCAGAATCAGAGCCGACCGACGTGGTTAATGATACGACGGGCGTACCCGTATTGCCGCTACGAGACGTCGTTGTCTATCCTCACATGGTTATCCCGCTCTTTGTGGGCCGGGAAAAATCGATTGTGGCACTCGACA